>Ga0208408_1000047_pt1 | contig 87990 bp, 87 predicted proteins | sample ETNtaG_4_FD_185776 | JGI IMG/M metagenome (GOLD analysis project Ga0208408, IMG submission 185776) | Marine microbial and viral communities from oxygen minimum zone, Eastern Pacific Ocean - ETNP201406SV67 (SPAdes) (version 2) | ecosystem: Environmental > Aquatic > Marine > Oceanic ... | reverse complement strand
TGCCTTCTGGTCTGTGCTGGCCACGGTTAGGCTCACTCCATCAAGAGCCACTGATCCTTTTCTGACAATTTGTCCTATCACTTCTGTTGGAATCTCAAAAGTGAAGCGCTGTGATCCGTCTGGATGGCTGTGGATTTGAAGCACTTCTGAAACAGCGTCTACATGCCCTTGAACTACATGTCCTCCAAACCGGCCATCAACTAGCATTGACCGTTCGAGGTTCACTGAGTCTCCTTCGGCGAGTTGGCCTAAAGTCGTCAAACTTAGACTTTCTGGAACCACATCTACAGCGAACCATGAATCTAGATCTTCACTTTCATAGTCGACAACAGTGAGGCAGCAGCCGTTTACAGATATTGAATCCCCAATCGAAATATCTTCAATGATGACTTCGGCATTAACTTGCATGCGACGTCCATCGCCTTGTTCGCGCGATGAACGTATGTTGCCGAGTTCTTCAACGATGCCGGTAAACATTTTTTGCCGCCTCTTACCTTTCTGAGTTCTCGAGGCTGCATTCCAGCGCAGATTAGATCACACAATTTGGCGCACTCTCAAGCACGCCAAATTTGTCTCTAGCCTTACGCCCTCTCCCATCCGGACTATTACCGTCGGCTTAGGAATCTCACCTAATCGGCCTTGATCTGCAAATGTTTCACAAGGGTCGCGGGCTTCTGCTTAAATTAAAACAGATCACCGCCGGTAGGGATTTTCACCCAACCCCGAGGACTATGTTTTTTGATTTACTCAAAGGAGTGAACCAGTGTGTTTACCCTATCTTGCATGAAAGCGAAGGCACCACACTTTTTATTTACTAAGAACACAGTCTTGATAAAAAAATGAATTCCTAGTTCATAAGTTCTCTTGTTTTTTGAACGTCAAATTCAAGTTGACTAATCAAAGATTTGAGATTGTCGAATTTTCTTTGAGAACGTAGGTGCTTTACAAAACGCACTCTGACTTTCTTCTCATAAAGATTTTCATTGAAATCTAATACATGCGCTTCTAATAGAAGATCCCCATCTTTATAAAAATGTGGGCGGGTTCCAAGAGAAATTGCTGCTGCATGAATAGATCCGTCTACTAGTTCTATCCAGCCGGCATAAACCCCATCTGCAGGAAGCAACACAGAGTTGTTTATTCGAATATTCGCTGTAGGAAATCCCAATTCTTGACCTCTGCCATCACCTGCTGTAACCACGCCAACAACTTCATATTCTCTACCGAGCATGTTGTTGGCTTTTTCAAGATTCCCTTCGCTTAATGCTTGGCGTATAAAAGTTGAAGAGACTTGTTCATGGTCACGTGCTGGTTCCCCTTCTAGTCCAACCAAATCCATACCTGTAACTGTGAACCCTTTTTCTTTACCTACTGCACGCAAAAGATCTACGTTTCCTAAGCGTTGATATCCGAAATGAAAATCTTCTCCCACTACTACATGCTTTACTTTTAAGCATTTAACTAAGACTTCCTCTATGAATTCTTCAGCTGATTCTTTAGCCCTGGCCTCATCAAATGGCACAACTAGGGTGAGATCTATTCCCGTGGTGGATAGTTGTTCAATTTTTTGATCAAGTTCTGTTAGTAACAATGGTGCAGATTCGGGTCGAACTACTGAGGCAGGATGGCGATCAAAAGTAACCACGGAAGAACGTAGTCCTTTTTCTTTCGCTAATCGACAGACTTCCGAAATAACACTTCGATGTCCTCTATGTACTCCGTCATAAGCTCCGATAGTTAATACGGTTCCTGAATCTTCTTGATTTGCTGGGATTATTTGACGAAGAGTTTCCACCTAAAGGAGGCTAGCGAGCTGTTGCCGCGAGTGGTCACCTTGGGCTTGCTAGCACCACAGTTGGTTTCACTGCATCCTTATGTGGCTCGTAGACAGCTAGAAGATTCCCTTCCACATCAAGCACTGGCCAAGGGCCTACACCACTGTCAACACCTAAATGTTCGCGTTTAAGAACTTTTCCATGACTTACGTCTATAGCCACTTCTTTCGTAACTCTTATTTCTTGAAAATCTCGAAGCCCTTCAGAAGGAGGGAGAAGGATTGGGTTTTCAACTGGGTTAGCTTCCTCAACTGTGAATGATCCGATAGAAAGCCTTCTTAGGTTTATTAGGTGCGCTCCTCCCTCTAATAATTTTCCTAGGTCTGCAGCCAAAGATCGTATATAGGTTCCGGTTGAACATCTAACGTCACACCTGAAAATAAGAGGGTGATCTGTTGAAGTAACATTGAACTGGTGCACCGTCACCGGGCGGGGCTGACGTTCGACTTCACGTCCTTCGCGAGCAATTTCATGAAGTCGGCGCCCATCTACCTTTAGTGCTGAAACCATTGGAGGAATTTGATTTATGTTTCCTGTCAACTGAGTTGCTGCTTTCTTTACTTCTGACAGAGTTACAGAACTCATATCAAAAGTTGCAGTCACTTCACCTGATGCGTCCAAAGTGGTAGTTTCTGCGCCCAGAACAATATCGCCAACGTAATGCTTTGGAAGGGCAGTTAGATACTGAAGGATTCGTGTACATTTCCCTACACCAAGTACTAGTACTCCAGTCGCATCTGGATCCAAAGTTCCTGAATGTCCGATCTTTTTTGTTCCAAGAATCCCGCGACACTTAGCCACCACATCATGGCTCGTCCAGCCCGGTTGCTTATCGATAACTGCTATTCCGTTAGGTTCAACTTTAGTCTCACTCATCAGAAGGGATCTCTAAATCACGAAGTATCTCTTCAATGCGTTCTGCTGATCTTCCTGTTTCATCAATCATAAAATTTAGTTGTGGCACTCTTCTAAGTCGTGACTGGCTACCGATTGCATGTTGGAAGCGTTGTCTGTTTTCATTGAAAGATTCTAAAAGATTCTCATCGTCAGAAATTCCTGTGACGTAAACCTTTGCTTTTGTCAGATCTCGATCCGTGCTAACCCCAGTAATTGTTGCCAGAGTCAAACGATCATCATCAATAAGTTCAATCTCTTCAGCCAAGATCCGCGTTAATAATTCGTTTAATCGATCCGACCTGTCAAACCTTCGGGCTGACTTATTATGGCGTTGCGAGTGCCGTGCCATCAGTTAAGTTCGGGGGATTTCCCGTTCATCATAGGTTTCTATGACATCTCCCTGTTTCAGGTCTTGAAAGTCTGAAAGTCCAATACCACACTCAAATCCTGATTGTACTTCTGCTACATCTTCTTTAAATCTGCGGAGCGAACTAACTTCACCCTTCCAGATGATTGACCCATCTCGAAGGAAACGAACTTTGGATCCTCTTGAAATTATCCCATTCTGCACATAACAGCCAGCAATGCGTCCGATTCGTGGAACAGAGAATATCTCTCTTACTTCAGCATCCCCTGTAACGACTTCTTCAAACTCAGGAGTCAGCATTCCGACCATAGCTGATTCGATGTCTTCAATTAACTTATAAATTATTTCATAAGTTCGAATCTCTACCTGCTCTACGACAGCAAATTCTCTGGCAATTCTTTCTGGCCTAACGTTAAAACCAATAATTGTGGCATTTGTTGCTGCTGCAAGTTGAATATCATTTTTTGTGATTCCTCCTACTCCGCGGTGGACAAAAGATAAACGAACTTCTTCTCGTTCTAACTTTCGAAGGCTTTCTACTACCGCTTCAAGGGATCCATTCACATCTGCTTTGATGATTAAATTGAGATTTGCTGCTTCTCCGCGTTGTATCTGTTCAAATATGTCTTCAAGGCGAGCTCCCCCTGAGAGAGCATGAGAATCCCGACTTATGTTTGTTTGACGTTTCCAATGCTCTCTCCTCTCTGCTACACGTCCTGCAATTCTTTCGTTTGGAGCAACGACAAACCCTTCTCCAGCGTCTGCTACATCAGACAGTCCAAGAACTTGGACTGGGGTTGAAGGTCCTGCTTCATCAACTTGTACTCCTAGATCATTGACCATGGCTCGAACCTTGCCCCAAGCTGCGCCTGCTACAAGTGGGTCACCGACACGGAGTGTTCCTCTCTGAACTAGCACAGTGGCTACTGGGCCTCGTCCAATGTCAAGATTAGATTCGAGTACTACTCCTTGTGCGCGTCCTTCTGGGTCTGCCCTTAAATCCTCAACTTCTGCGAGAACTTTTAAATTTTCTAAGAGATCATCTATTCCTAAATCTTGCAATGCGGAAATCTCAACGGTGACAGTGTCCCCACCCCATGCCTCAGGCACAAGTTCATGTTCAGCTATTTGAGTCATAGTTCGTTGAACGTCAGCGTTTTCGCGGTCAATCTTATTCACCGCCACAACGATGGGAACCTCTGCCGCTTTCGCATGGCTGATAGCTTCTATGGTCTGTGGCATTACCCCATCATCTGCCGCTACTACTAGCACTACAATATCGGTTGCATCCGCACCTCTAGCGCGCATTTCGGTGAAGGCAGCGTGTCCAGGGGTGTCAATAAAAGTTAGTGGATGTCCTTCCAAATCAACCTGATAAGCGCCGATATGTTGAGTGATTCCACCAGTTTCTCCGTCTGCAACATTTGTTTTTCGTATTTGATCAAGAAGTTTAGTTTTTCCATGATCCACATGTCCCATAACCGTAATGATGGGAGGTCGGATTGGAGCATCAGAATCTTCTTCGCCTTCCACTACATCTAGAAGCTTTAAAAGTTCAACTTCTTGTTCTTCCCCTAAATCAACAAGACGTACTTCTGCTCCTATTTCTGCAGCAAATAACTCAATCATGTCATCTGAGAGAGACTGAGTAGCTGTAACCATTTCACCTTGTTGCATCAAGAATCGGACAACATCTGCTGCTGTTCGATTAAGTTTAGGCCCTAGTTCTTGAGCGGTTGTAGGTCGTTCTATTACAATTTCGCCTTTTGGAACTTCTGCGTCATCAGGCGTGTAACTTGGAGCATCTAACGGCTCAAGTTCTTCCTGAACTCGACGGCGACGCTTTTTGCCGCGAGGTGGTCTTCTTCCTCCACCTGGACCTCCACCTGGGCCTCCACCTGGGCCTCCACCTGGTTTCCCAGCATTTGGCGCTCCTCCTGGTCCACCAATATTAGGACGTACTCCCGCTCCCGGAACTGAATCTCGTGGGCCTCCACTTGAAGCAGGTCGACGAGAAGTAGCGGTAGGGGGAGGAGTGTTTCTTCTGCCTGAAGGGCCTCCTGCGGGTGGCGGTTGTTTACGTCCGCCTTGGCCGGGTGGCGGAGGTATCGGTTTACCAGTTCTCGAAGTTGGAGGTGGAGGTATCGGTTTACCGGTGGAAGACAGAGGCGGAGTTGCGCTCCCCGTTGTTTCTTGAGGTGTTGGATCTGAGTTCAGTTCAACTACTGATTTCTCTTCTTTTACCTTGTCTTGTGGCTCTTCTGAAGGCTTCTTGATTTCTGAACTAGGAGTTTTTTCAACTTTTTCAGATTCTTTAACTGCTGGCTTTTCAGCCGCTGGTTCTTTAGCTGCTGGCTTTTCAGCCGCTGGTTCTTTAGCTGCTGGCTTTTCAGCCGCTGGTTCTTTAGCTGCTGGCTTCTCTTCTTTTACCTTAGTAACTAACCCTTCTCGTTCGGCTTTACGACGTACACGATCTGCTTGGGGTTCAGGCATTCCTGAAGAATGCCCCTTAACGCCTATACCTAAGGTCCCGCAGAGATCAACAACCTGAGTATTGGTCATTCCTAGCTCTCGCGCTAGCTCATAAACACGAACATTGTTTGCCACTTTGGTATTTAAATCTTTCTTTAGATGGCTAAAGTTGCCACGAACTGACACTATCGGAAACCGTGCCCTATACCCCGCTTTATAGGGTGTTCTTCATCTTTAGGTAACTAGGTTTTTGTGTTTCAAAAAGAATCTACAAAATCCAAGAATTTGGTACAAAATTTAACTTGACTCTTCTATTTCTTCAGGTTCTTCTTCTACTTCTTCGGGTTCTTCTTCTATTTCTTCTGTAGAGATTTCTGAATCCTCAACAGTCAAGTCTTCTTCTTGCGATTCCTCGCTCGAAGTAGAGGGTGAATCTGGTTCAATGTTTTCTAAATCTGAACCCTCTTCATCAAGAGCGGAGGCTTCATTCCACTGATCTAAAGAAACTTCTGGTCCTCCTTCAGCTGGTTTCCAGACCTGCTCTCCAGTTTCAACGTCGATAATCCATTCGCCTTCTGCCCAATCAACTTCAGCATATGCAGCTTCTTCTGCTACCTGAGTTTCACTCTTGATATCAATTCTCCAACCAGTCATCCGTGCCGCAAGTCGAGCATTTTGACCTTCTTTTCCAATAGCTAGAGAAAGTTGATAATCAGGAACTACGACAATCGCTGAACCTGTTTCTTCATCAACTATGACTTCATTTACCTTTGCAGGTGAGAGAGCTTTCATCACAAAGTCTTTAGGGTCTTCGGAGAATGGGACTATGTCAATCTTTTCACCACGGAGTTCATTTACTACCATGCGGACGCGAGCTCCCCTTGCTCCAACACATGCTCCAACTGGGTCAACCTGTGGGTCATTTGATCCGACTGCAATTTTTGTTCGATGCCCTGGTTCCCGAGCACAAGATTTGATTTCAACTACGCCATCTGCTATTTCAGGGACCTCTAATTCAAATAGGCGTTTAATTAATCCGGGATGAGTGCGGCTAACTACGATTTGTGGACCCTTTGCGGTTTTTCTTACTTCAACTATGTATGCCTTCAGGCGTGCGCTTGCCTCTGGACGCTCGAACGGTACTTGTTCTGCTTGTGGAAGAAGTGCTTCCACACGACCAAGGTCAAGAAGGGTATATCGAGCATCACTTTGTTGGATGATTCCTGTAACAATATCTCCTTCGCGTCCTGCGTATTCTTCGTATTTGAGGTCTCGCTCAGCTTCGCGTATTCTCTGACTCATTACTTGTCGAGCAGTTTGTGCAGCAATTCTTCCAAAATTGTCAGGAGTAACATCTCTTTCTACTCCAATTGGTTCCCCCTCTTCGTCTATATCTTGAGCAAGAACGCGGATATCCATAGTTTCAAAATCTATGGTTACCCAAGAAAAATCTTCAGCACCAGGCATTCGACGATAAGCGGACTCCAAAGCATCCGCTAAAGCACCTAATAAGGCTTCTATAGAAATACCTCGATCATCAGCTAACGCTCGGAAAGCCTCTTTCATATCAATACTCATTATTTTGTTCTACTTCCACTATGGGGACTACTACCCACTCGGGTTTCATTATTTTGTCGATCTGCATTCAAACTACTTGACCAATCGAAAACTGTACGAGCTTTTAATATGTCGTTGTAATTCAGTGTTCGGGATTCTTTACCGTCAACAAGAACCAATATTTCCTTATCATCAGCTTTTTCTAATCGCCCTGTAACCCGCCTATCACCCTCCGTACCCGGTTGGGTTTTGATGGTTATATTCGAACCAACCGCTCGTAAGAAATGTTCTGGCTTTTTTAACGCTCGCTCTAAACCGGGGCTACTAATTTCTATTGTGTATGCGCCTGATATTGGATCTTCATGGTCAAAAGCTCGTGAGATTTCACGAGTTAGAGGTGTTATGTGATCCATTCCTATACCTTCAGGACGGTCAACGGTAAGGCGCACTACCCCACCAGCATATTCAACGTCTACTAATTCCACTTCTAAGCGTTCACATAGGGGAGATACCAAAGACTCAATTTGATCAATCAAACTCACGGTTTTCCTCCCTTGTCGTTACTTATTCTTCAGCAATTTTCGCTCAGTGAAAACGAAAGGCGTGGGCTAAGCCCACGCCTCGTCGCAAATACTGCACGATGCATGCAATATTCAAGCATACCGGACTATTGGGCTCTCTACAGTTCGTATTTCAGACTTCAAAAGTTTCTTTCTCAAAAAAGATTTTTAACTCTCTATATGGCGCTTTATCATTTCGATTCGAGTACCTGAGTTATTAGCATCTTCTCCTTGTTCTTCTAAAAGACGTTCTCGGTCTCGGGCTGCTTCTCGTTCCGCTCTTTGAACATCAACACGAGCTAAAGCTGCTTCAGCTCCATGTTCAATAATGAAATCTGCCCACTCAACCAAAGTGTCAACCATCTCATCTTCTGGTACCACTAAAGCATTCTTTCCTTTAATGAATAAATGACCTCTCTTATTTCCTGCAGCTATACCAAGGTCTGCATCCCGAGCCTCACCAGGCCCATTCACCACACATCCCATCACCGCGACCTGAAGAGGAATTTTGCGTTCAGCGAACGCAGCCATTGCCTGCTCTGCTACTGCAACAACGTCAATTTCAGCCCGACCACAACTCGGACAAGCTATTAAGTCAACGTTTTTTCGTTCACGCAATCCGAGTGATTCAAGTAAGAATCTTCCTGCTTTTGCTTCTTCTACTGGGTCCGCTGTTAATGAGTATCGAATCGTGTCCCCAATTCCTTCTGCTAACAACGTAGCTATGCCTGCAGTTGATTTGATTAGCCCTCCGGGTAATGGACCTGCTTCTGTGACCCCAAGATGTAAAGGATGTTCGGTTACTTCCGCTAATTGCCGATACGCGTCAATCATTAGAGGAACGCTTGAGGCCTTCACTGATATTTTGATTAAATCAAAACCTACTTCTGAGAAATATCCAATTTCCGTCAACGCAGATTCAACCATTGCTTCCGGAGTAACAATATTTCCGTATTTGACATAAAGATCAGGATGTAATGACCCTCCATTTACCCCTATGCGGATCGGGACACCTCGGTCTCTGGCTTCGCTTGCTACCGTTTTTATGTGTTCAGGCTTACGGATATTGCCCGGATTTAGACGCAAACAGTCGACACCTGCTTCTAGTGCTGCTAAAGCCATCCGATATTGGTGATGAATGTCTGCAACTATCGGTACTGGGGATCGGGGAACAATTTGAGCCAAACCCTCTGCAGCTTCTGGCTCGTTACAAGTGCAGCGAACAATATCTGCACCTGCCATAGCTAGATCATAAATTTGTTGCAAGGTGGCTTCATGGTCAGCTGTACGGGTAACCGTCATTGACTGCACACTGATTGGGGCTCCTCCGCCTACAGGTACATCCCCAACCATGACCTGTTTAGTTAGGTGTCGGGGAAATGTTGCTTGAACCTCCATATATCGGAGGCTACAGGCAGTAGAGAGCTAGCCCAGACGAAACTCAACCAAAATCAGGAAGATCCACAATATCTCTAAAGAGAGCCACCAAAGTTAAAGAGATTAGCAACAGTAAAACGAGCCACGTTAGTGGAACTAATTTTGAAATATCTGCGCGATATTGTCTTCCGCGAAATGAACGCAAACGTTCGTAAGTTGCGATTACTACGTGACCTCCATCAAATGGAAGAAGTGGGATGAGATTAAATACAGCCACAAATACGTTTATTAAGACAAGAAACCAGATGAAGTTGTAAGCCCCAGATTCGAAAAGACTGCTTCCTAAACGAGCAACTCCGTAAATGGATAGAAGCCGATTTTCATCTTCGGATGAAACTCCTGTTCCAACCGAGGCGTTAGAACTTCCTCCCTCTACTGCTCCCTCAAAAAAATTAGACAATCCTCCTGGCGTAAAGAATTGAGCAATTGCTTGAGCCGAACTTCCGATCAATTGGGCAGTCTGCGTTGCCGATTCTTTTATAGAAGTACCCAAACCGAGAGTTTCGAGGGGAGACCGAGCGGCCACACCGAAAAATCCTTGGACTGCGATTTGTTCAGGAGGGAGAGGTGTAAAGGCTTGAGCGCTTTGGAGTGTTTTTACAGTTCCATCAGATTTTTGTGTTTCTACAAGAAATGAATCTTGTCCAGATATTTCAGATACAACTTCTGTCCATGTTGAGACTTCCTGTCTGTTTATGGAAAGTATTTGGTCACCCTCTTGTAGTCCGGGAAAAGCTGCTGCTCCTACTGCTGTCAGACGTTCACCGATTTGAGTTGTAAGTATTTCTATTGATCCTTTTCTACTAATCTCTACTGGCACAATTCTTCCAGTTGATCTGCGTACAACTGCTCCAAATTGCTCAAAGTCACTGACATCTACACCACTTACTGTCAAAATTTGATCACCTTCAGACACTCCAATAGTTTCAGCTGTTGAGCCTTCTACTACTGAACCAACCTCCCATGCATCATTTGAAGGACTACCGATGGCAGAGAAGAGGAACACCAGTAGAACAAAGGCAAGCAAGAATTGCATGCCTGACCCAGCAAGGGAGACTGCTAGGCGTCTTGGAAAGCTTTGAGCACGATATGAACGGGATTCATCTTCCAGTTCTACTTCTTCAAGGTTTGACATACCGATAATGCGTACATACGCGCCGGCTGGAATTGCTTTAATTCCATATTCGGTTTCTCCTCTTTTAAACGACCAGAGACGTGGCCCGAACCCTATGAAATACTCTGTTACTTTCATTCCAGATAGGCGTGCAGCTAGCAAATGCCCTAATTCATGAAGCGCTAGCATCATGACAAAAGCAAGCACTACTGCGATCATTGACAATCCTCCAACTTGAATTAGGACTATCCCAAAGAAAATAAGTGTCAATAGTCTGACCATTTCTGGTCTCTCAAGTTTCGTCATGTCTTCTTTAAAATTAGTTCAGAAGTGATTCTTCGAGATTCTTGGTCAACTTCCAAGATGTCTTCAATTTTGCTGGCTTTCTCTCCTGGCCATATGTTTAATATTTCTTCTAGAACTTCAGATATTCCAATCCAAGAAAGTTTGTTTTCAAGAAATGACGCGACCGCTACTTCATTAGCTGCATTTAGCCAAGCCGGTGCTGTTTCTCCCATTTCTCCGGCAGCAAATGCTAGATCCAAGCAACGAAAAGCCTTCCGGTCCGGCAATTCAAAATCAAGACGATTTAGTTGAGTCCAGTCAATTTCACCAAATGGAACTTCTAGCCGATCAGGGTAAGCCAACGCGTAACCGATGCAGAGACGCATATCTGGGAGAGAAAGTTGAGCGATGGTTGCTCCATCTGAGAAGGCAACCATAGAGTGAATAATGGACTGCGGATGTACCACCACCTCTATATCGTTGTAATCCGTTCCAAATAATTCATGCGCTTCTATTACTTCTAAGCCTTTATTCATAAGCGTTGAAGAATCAACCGTGATTTTTGGACCCATAGACCAAGTGGGATGGTCAAGAGCTTCTTCAACTCCGATGGTTGAAAGTTGATCTAATTTTCTACCTCGGAATGGTCCTCCTGAAGCAGTTAAAACAATTTTTTTTACTCTTCTTTCGACCACATTGGCTCTTAAACATTGATGAATGGCACAATGCTCACTATCTACTGGCAACAATTCTGCTCCAGGAGTATCTCTCACTCGTTGAACGATTGGGCCGGCAGCAATCAATGACTCTTTGTTTGCTAATCCAAGGCGATTCCCTGCCTGCAAAACAGCCATCGTGATGGGCAGTCCTGCGAAGCCCACGACACCATTAATTGCGACATCGCCCATTACTGCTGCTTCTGATAGGGCGTTAGGGCCTGCAAGTATCTCTACCTCTGCCGGCAAACGGTCTGCTAGATCTGAGACCAATTCAGGATCTTCTATTGCCACAACTTTTGGACGAAGCCTTATTGCTTGTTCAGTAAGTTTTTCTACTGATTGTGCGGCACCAAGGGAAACAACTTCATAGTCTTCGGGGCAGGAATCAATAATCTCAAGTGTCTGTGTCCCGATTGAGCCTGTTGAACCAAGGACTGAAACTTTGGTAGCCATGAAAGGAGAATACCGTGATTTAACTTAAGTTAGTGATCAAAGACAGCGACTTGGATCTTCGTCGGATGTCTCCTATCGGTTGGGTAGCGTCGTCAACGTCAAACTCATGTGACGCCCAATTGACTAGGTCAACCAGCAGGCCGCGTTCTATGCAAGTAGGCTCAGCCACCAAAAAGATTTAAAAGACGAGCGGTGTAATAAGTGGCCGGTAGAACAAAAAGGAGAGCATCAAATCGATCTAGGAGTCCTCCATGTCCTGGAAGAATGCTCCCCATATCTTTAATGCCTAGATCTCTCTTAATCATGGATTCGCACAAATCTCCCAATGGAGCGACTAGAGCTGCTACTACACCTAATACAAATGCTGATCCTAGATCTCCAGGACTATCTCCAAACGGGGTGATTTGTCCTGTGATCAAAACGGTGACGGCAAACGATACTGCCATTCCACCAATCAGACCCTCCATGGTTTTATTTGGGCTTACTGCTGCGAGTGGTGTTCGACCAGCAATACGACCAATCACGAGTCCCCCTGTGTCATATCCAACAGTGGCTAATACTGCGGCAAGCATCATTCCTACACCATTTACGTCTTTAAGCATGAGACCTATGAAGGAACCCATCATCCCGATATATAGAACCCCAAACATGGTTACCGAAATATTGAGCATCGGCGCTTCTCGGTCCACACCTGTGAAATACCATAAGAAAGCAAACAAGACTGTCAAAAGTAAAATTAGGGGGATTGCTGCTTCAAAACGCCAATACGCTCCGAGATTCAAAGCGGCAACAGCAACAATTCCTAACAGTGACGCTGGTTGGTATCCAGCCCGTCTAACCGCCATAAAGAACTCAGCAGCAGCAAGAACTAAGAAACAAGTTGCTACAACTACTGTCACTCCTGACCCTAGGTGGAAAGACACTAGAACTAAAGCTCCTAGGACAAGACCAGTAATAATCGCTACCGGCATATTCCTGCCTTCTCCGGATGAGTTGCTGCGTTTCCAACCACGTTTCTTACCTCCTCGTCCACTCTGAATTGGCTCCTGTGTTGTCACCTCGTTAGCCGGAAGTGGTGGCAACGGACTATCCGGTGGAAGTAAGGGCGGGTCAAAGTCTCCTGAAATTTCTGAAGATCCTCGAATTGCTTCTTCTTCAAAAAATGAAGCAGCTGCTGAATCTCTCAAATCGGCGACGGGTTGCTGAGATTCATGTTCTGTTGGAACATCATCTGCCCAGCGAGGTTCATCTTCTTCCCATTCTTCGTGTGTAGAAGATGGACTCTCCGGAGGTGCCGTCCAAGGTGGAAGGTCACTAGTCGATTCTCCGTTTTCAAATACCGAACGACCTGGGGTTGCTTCATCTTCGGAAGCTTCAAGTCCGAGTATCCGTATTTCTTCAAATTTTGGTTGATCGTTCATTATTTCTCCTGAATTACCTTAAGCCTAGACCTCTAGTAGCTCATTCTCCTTTGATGTTCTGGCCTGATCAATTACAGCCTCGTGTTTATGTATAAGTTCGTCAAGGCGGTCAGACGCGTGTTTGATATCGTCTTCTGATACACCTCCGCTACCACTGATATCATCCAGATCTTTGCGTCCGTTTCGTCTTTGACCTCTAAGTCTATTTTTTCCTTCTTCCGCCATGCTGTTAACCATTCGTACTAACTCGTGTCGCCTTTCTTGTGTCAACTCTGGGAAAGATAATCTTATTGAATGACCGTCGTTGCTGGGGGTCAGGCCGAGTTCTGCTTTTGTTAGCGCTTTTTCTATGGCTACTACATTGCCTGGATCATGTGGGGTGATAAGCAATTGACGGGCTTCTGGGATGGAGAAACTAGCTAATTCTTGTAACTTCATTTCTACTCCGTACGCATCTACAGAGATACGTTCAACCAAAGAGGAAGAAGCCCTACCTGTGCGTATGGTTGAGAATTCTTTTTTTGAATTAGCGACGGCTTCTGTCATACGTTCCTCTGCTTCTTCAAGCACCAATTGAATCATCTCGTCGCTCAACGTCACTCCCTGTTAAGTAACCAGAGTACCGACTGATTTACCTGCAAGTATGGATCGGACGTTACCGGAACTCATCAGATCAAACATCACAATAGGTAACTGATTATCCATGCAAAGCGTGATGGCGGTTGAGTCCATTGGCTGGAGGCCTTGTTTAATCACTTCAAGGTGACTAATTTGATCAATTTTTTCTGCGTCTGGTTGTATTTTAGGATCTGCTGTATAAATGCCATCTGTTCCGGAGTGTGAACCTTTCAATAGCACTTGTGCTTCCATTTCTACGGCTCTTAAAGCAGCAGCGGTGTCGGTGGTGAAGAAAGGATTCCCTGTTCCGCCAGCAAAAATTACAACTCTTCCTTTCTCTAAATGGCGAATAGCGCGACGGCGTATATAGGGTTCAGCAATTTGTGCCATATGTATAGCGGTTTGCACTCGAGTGGGTTGCCCCAACTGTTCAAGCGTGTCCTGAAGCGCTAGAGCATTGATAGACGTTGCAAGCATGCCCATATAATCAGCTTGGGCGCGATCCATACCCGCTCCAGCTCCTGACATTCCTCGCCAAATATTTCCGCCACCCACGACTACTGCTAAATCAACATTAAACGCGCCCCTAACATCAACAATTTCTTTAGCTATTTGAGTAACTATTTCACCATCGATGCCGTAACCAGCATCTCCGGCGAATGCCTCGCCGGAAACTTTAAGAAGAACCCGATTCCATCGAGCAGAATCTTTGTCAGACAAACTCAACCTCCGAGATAGGCCTGTGCGAAACGAACTACTTCTCCACTGCCTAAAGAGTCTCTGACTGAAGTCTTGTCGCCATGAAGTCCTTGGTCAAGTAATACTGATTCTCTAAACCAGCCTGTAAGTCGCCCTTCGACTATTTTCTCCCATGCTTGTTCTGGCTTACCTTCAGCTTTGGTGATTTCTAAAAGAGCGGCACGCTCTTTCTCAATAGCTTCTTCTGATACTTCTTCTCGAGTAAGTGCCGCTGGTTTAGCAAATGCCACATGAAGTGCAACTTGGTGAAGAGTTTCTTGATCTACACCCTTCCCTTCAACAATTACTCCATTAACGCCTCTTCCATCTTGTTTATGGACGTACGTATCTATGCGGTTTCCTTCTGCTGCTTCTACGACTTCAACTCTTCCTATCTCAACATTTTCTTTTACAGATAACCGGAGATCATCAAGTTCTTTTGCATGATTATCTACCGCAGACTCCCCTTGAACGAGAACATCCGCTGTTAAAGAGTCAACAAAACTCTGAAATTGTTCAGATTTTGCCGAGAAGTCCGTCTCGCACTTGATATGGACGAGAACAGCTTTATTTCCTTCAACAAGAACTGATACTGCGCCTTCAGCGTTTTCTCGATCTGTTCTAGTGGCCGCCTTAGCGAGACCTTTTTCTCTCAATAACTGAGCTGCTGCTTCAGCATCTCCTTCGGCGTCAATCAAAGCTTTTTTTGCATCCATCATTCCAGCGCCAGTGGCGTCTCTTAATGATTTAACATCTTGAGCAGTAACATCTGCCATGATCAAGCTCCTTCGTTACTTTCTTCTTTAGGTTCTTCTTTAGGTTCTTCTTTAGGTTCTTCTTTAGGTTCTTCTTTAGGTTCTTCTGATGACACTTCATCTGATTCTGGTTGAAGTTTTTCCGCTACACGCATTTCTCGTTCTATAGCTTCGGCTTCTGCCTGTGCCTGTGCTTGTGCTTGTTCTGTTGCTTTCTCCTCAGTGTCAAGAGAAGGAACGTCGTCTCCCTTGTTTAAAGAATTTGCTATGAAGCGTCCTTCTTCTATGGCATCTGACATTACGCGACAAAGCAACCTTCCTGAACGGATTGCGTCATCGTTGCCGGGAATTGGATATTGGATTACATCTGGATCACAGTCAGTATCTAGAACTGCGATTACTGGAATTCCAAGTTTATTTGCTTCCGTAATTGATATATGTTCCCGAACAGTGTCCATAACAAAAATTGCTTCTGGCAGTGACTTCATGTCACTTATTCCCATTAAGTTTCTTTCTAATTTCTCTAATTCTCTTGAAAGCAGCAAAGCCTCTTTCTTTGGCATAACTTCAAACTCTCCAGAGTTGCGCATACGTTGATATTCCTGCATCTTCGCCACTCGTTTTGAAATTGTTTGAAAGTTCGTGAGCATCCCGCCAAGCCATCTTTGGTTCACGTATGGCATCCCACACTTTTCTGCATACGAACGAATTGGGTCCTGAGCTTGACGTTTTGTTCCGACAAATAAGACTCTTCCTCCGTTTGCTACGAGATCTCGAGTGAATCCATAAGCACTCTCAATACAACTGAGTGTTTGTTGGAGATCAATAATGTATATTCCGGACCGTTCTCCGTGAATAAACCTTTGCATTTTTGGGTTCCATCGACTCGTTTGATGTCCAAAATGAACCCCTGCTTCAAGCAGTTGCTTCATACTTACGACTGCCATGTCGTCTTTCCTTTCCCATCGGTTACTCTTAGCCCGATTCGGCGCCTACAGGCGACCGTGGGTGAATCGGGTGAATATTTTTATTACCAAACGGTTGTTTGGCCAATGTGAGTGTATCGGAATGAAAGTAAGACTGAAAGGGAATATAAGCCTTTAAAGCACTTCCAGAATATACCGTATGACTGATTTGACTTCTTCCGGATCGAGAGCCTCGTTGAAAGATGGCATAGCTTCACGACCTTCGTTGACGATTAAAGAGATATCTTCTGTATCTGGATATTTGTTTTCTATTTCTCTTAACGATGGTCCACGCCCTCCAGATCCTGTTGGGCCATGGCATGAGATGCAGAAAGTTGTCCAGACTTTTCTACCTTGAATCAAGGACTGATCCGAACCTTCTGGAACATCGGGTGCTGAGCCAACACATCCAGCAGTAAAAAGAACAGACAAAACCAAAACTAAAGTCAAAAAGTGTGATCGCATTACATTACAGACGATACTGATCAATATGGGTTTTGATCCAAATCGTCCTTACCGTCGCCGCCCGAGTGATTTCATTTTTGTTATTTCAGGAATAGTGGTGGCTTTACTTCTTCTAATTTGGGCTTTTTTAGGATAAATAAGATGGACAAACCAGAAATATTCGGAGAAGTTGAGGTTACTCAAATCCAGCCTTATCAAGCATCGAAAATATATATATGCCCGGGTTGCAATAGAGATATACCAAAGGGTCTTGGGCATTTGGTTGTTGTCCCAATTGAAGCTCCAGATTTACGACGGCATTGGCATCGAGGATGTTGGAATAATCGGGTTTAGATCTTTAAGAGCTACCAATCACGCTTTTCTTTAACTTTAGCTCTCTTACCAATTCGATCTCTTAGGTAATAAAGCTTTGCTCGTCGTACGTCTCCCTGTGTGACGACTTCAATCTTTTCTAAGACCGGTGAATGAACAGGGAAAGTTCGCTCTACTCCAACGCTGAAACTAAGTTTTCTAACCGTAAAAGTTTCGCGAACTCCACTTCCTTGACGACGAAGGACAATACCTTCAAAGACTTGGATGCGCTGTCTATTTCCTTCAACTACCCGGACATGGACTTTTACAGTGTCGCCAGGGTTGAATTCGGGGATGTCGTCTCGGAGATTTTGTTCGTCGACGAGGTCTGTGGGTTGCATTTTATATCCTCAGCGAATTGGTCAGAATTAAAGCGAACCGTGTTCCGGTCGCCTCATAAGTGTAGAGGCGTCATGAGAAGATTCATCCCATTAATTTTTATGTTGGTCAATCTCTTCTAATTGTTCTGTTTCTTCTTGAGTTAATCCCCCACGCTTGTCTATAAGGTCTGGGCGTCTGCGAGAAGTCGCTAATAAAGATTGAATTTTACGCCAACGCTTAATTTCTTCATGGTTTCCGGATAATAATGTTGGTGGAACTTGATCTCCTTGAAATTCTGCAGGTCTTGTGTAGTGAGGATGTTCCAGTAGTCCGTTGACAAAAGATTCGTCCGTTGCTGAATTCTCATTACCAAGCACTCCTTGACGGAGACGCGCTACCGCTTCAATAATGACTAAAGCTGCAAGCTCACCTCCAGCAAGAACATAATCTCCTATCGAAATTTCATCATCACAAAGACGTGTGCGGATGCGTTCGTCCACTCCTTCATAACGACCGCAAAGAAAAGAAAACCCTTCTAGTTGAGCCAGTTCGGTAGCCACCCCATGATCAAATTTTCTCCCACTCGGACTAAGTAATATTAAAGGTCGTGGCGGTTTTACAGCCTCGATGGATTTAAATACTGGCTCTGGCATTAACACCATGCCAGGACCCCCACCAAACGGGCTATCGTCAATAGTTCGATGAGGGTCATCTGCATAATCTCGCAAATCATGACTCTTGATTTCCAACAAACCGCTGTTCTGTGATCTTCCTAGAATGCTTTGAGATGTATAACCATCTATCATCTCTGGAAAAATAGTAAATACGCTGATCTGGAGTGTCATCATTCCTCTTCTTCTGCCTCTACGAAGAGGCCTGCAGGGACTACAACCGATATAAGGATTTTAGGTTGAATATCTACTGCGAATGTCAGAGGAACTAAAGTGCCGTCTTCAAGTTCAAGTAAATCACTTGCTGGGTTAGAAAGTACAGCAGTGACCGATCCATGAGATACCCCATATTGATCTACTACTTCTGCTCCAATCAGCTCGTGAACCCACAAGGATTCATCATCTGGATCTTCAATTGGTTCAGCAAGAAGAGTTACACCTCTCCATTTTTCCGCTGACTCTCGCCCTTTTATTTCTGCGAATGAGACAAGATGTCGATGCTGATGAGGTCGACTCGTTTGAACCGTCAGATCTCCATTTGGAGTTTGCAGCTTGGATCCTTCTGATAAGCGTTCTATCCGGTCTGTAACGAGGCTTACAATTACTTCACCTTTGACACCATGTGCACGATCAATTCGCCCAACTTCTAAGAGGTTTGAATCATCGGGGTTTTTCATTGAACGCCCGTATTTAACATCTAGTCAACGAAGTCGACATCGATCTCTATTTCATCACGCACTGCTGCAGCTCTAACAATAGTTCTAATAGCATTTGCTACTCGACCTCTTTTACCGATCACTCGACCCATGTCATCATCTGCCACTGTCACTGAAAAAGTACAGCGTTCATCTTCACTGACTTCTATCTGTACCTCATCTGGGTTTTCAACTATCGATTTAATTAAGTACTCAAGTACGCCTTCTGCTGTGGAAGTTTCTCCACTCATTGGTTTTCTTCTTCCTCTTCAACTACCTCTTCAGCAACCTCTTCAACTACCTCTTCAGCAACCTCTTCAGCAACCTCTTCAACTACCTCTTCAGCAACCTCTTCAGCAACCTCTTCAGCTACCTCTTCAGCTACCTCTTCAGCAACCTCTTCAGCAACCTCTTCAGCAACCTCTTCAGCAACCTCTTCAGCTACCTCTTCTTTCTTCTTTACGCTCGGTTCTGGCGAAACAAAGGCTTCACCAGAGAAGGTCTCCCAAGCTCCTGATATTTGAAGCAATTTCTTCACTCGTTCAGAAGGCTGAGCACCATGCTGAAGCCAATGAACTGCCCTTTCGTTTTCTATATCAACTATTGATGGGTCTTGACGGGGGTCATAAAAACCTACTACTTCAATGAACCTACCGTTTCGCGCTTTGCGCGAATCAGCAGCTACCACTCGGTAGGTCGGTTGTTTCTTTTTTCCCATCCGCATAAGGCGAAGTTTTACAGCCACAGTGGATCTCTCTCTACTTGTTCATGGCCACTCAATCGATGTGGCGTAATTTCTTGGTACTAATGATACGCACCTAGTCGGAGAAACAGTCTGCCCGATTATGAACAGATTTCCAGCCTTTTTGTAACATATCTGGATTTAAGAGAAATCTAAATCACTTAAATCTAAATTTTTAAGCTTTTCTTTAACCACATCCTCTCCGAGTCCAGGAAGAGATAAACCTTTTTTAACTGGCACAATTGGGCCTTTATTTGAAGTTCTCCCACCTTTTTGTCGATTCTTTTGCTTCTTAGACTTACGGCCTTTAGGGCCTTTGGGAGCCTTCTTCATCATTTTTTTCATTTCCCGAAATTGTTTTACAATCTGGGAAATTTCTGCTGGTTGTGTGCCACTCCCTTGTGCAATCCGAGCCCTTCTTGAACCGTCAATAATCTCTGGTTTTGCTCTCTCCAGAGAAGTCATCGACTGGATAATACCTTCTAGCCGATTAATCCGTCTTTCTTCGGCTTCTCCATCTAGTTGCTGTCCAGTTTGTGCTACACCTGGCACCATACCCATCACATTACTAATGGGGCCCATTTTTCTTATTTGGTGAAGTTGATCAAGGAAATCATCAAGAGTGAATGTTCCTTCAAGCATTCTCTCCATCGCAGCTTGAGATTTCTCTTTTTCAAAGGTCTCTTCCGCCTTCTCTATAAGAGTTTCAATATCCCCCATTCCAAGAATTCGACTTGCAAGACGATCCGGATGAAATATTTCAAAATCTTCAACCTTTTCTCCACTAGACGCAAAAGTTACCGGCTTGCCTACAACTTCACGAATAGATAAGGCTGCTCCTCCTCGCGCATCTCCGTCAAGTTTCGTAAGGATGATTCCGTCATATTCAATAGCTTCATGGAATGTTTCAGCGATTGATGCTGCTTCCTGTCCAATCATGGCATCAACAACAAGGAACGTATAGTGAGGAGAAATAGCCTCTGAAATTTCGCCAATCTCTTTCATCATGAGTTCATCAATTGTAAGACGACCTGCTGTATCGCAAATCACAACATCTCGCCCTAACCTTCTGGCCTCTTCTAATCCAGACTCTGCTACCGCTATGGGGTCGGACATTTCGCTGAAAACTGGAACTCCCACCTGAGAACCGAGTGTTCTTAATTGATCAACTGCAGCGGGACGAGCTAAGTCCGCTGCAACGAGCAACGGATTCCGCCCTTGGCCTTTGAACCATTTTGCTAGTTTGGCTGCTGTTGTAGTTTTTCCTGATCCTTGTAACCCGGCAAGCATTACAACAGTGGGAGGCTTGGGTGCAAAAGTTATCTTTACTGACTCTCCACCGAGGATGCTTGTGAGCTCCTCTGAAACAATCTTTACGATTTGTTGACCAGGGTTCAGTACACCACTTACCTCTTCGCCAAGAGCTCGAACCCTAATTTTTTCTTGAAATGCGCGAACTACTTTTAAATTTACATCCGCATCAAGAAGGGCAGTTCGGATTTCTTTTAGAACTTCTTCGATTTCTTCTGGCCCTAGAAGTCCTTTACTGCGTATTTTCTTTATTATTCCATCAAAACGGCTTGTGAGATTTTCAAACATTTTTATAAATCATTTCAATAACTAGTCGAAAAGAGCATTTACGAATTCGGTTGGATCAAAAGGAAAAAGATCTTCAATACCTTCTCCTACTCCAATTAGTTTTACTGGAATTCCTAGTTCCTCATGTATGGCAAATATGATCCCTCCACGTGAGGTTCCATCAAGTTTAGTAAGCACGACACCAGTAACTTCTGCGGCTTCCGTGAATTGTTTTGCTTGCATTAACCCGTTTTGTCCCGTAGTAGCGTCTAATACCAACAAAGTTTCAGTCACAGTTCCAGCTCCCTTTTCTGCAACTCGCCTTATTTTTTGAAGCTCTTCCATAAGGTTGCTTTTAGTATGTACCCTGCCAGCAGTATCAACTAACACAAGACCAGCACCTTTTGATGCAGCATGTTCAACAGCATCAAAAACTACTGAACTTGGATCTGCTCCCTCAGATCCATTAATAACTATTGATTCAGACAATCCCGCCCATTGTTTTAGTTGTTCAACCGCTGCAGCTCGAAAAGTGTCTCCAGCTGCGAGAACTACTTTCTGGCCTAAAGATTTTTTCTGGTTTGCTATTTTGCCAATTGTTGTCGTTTTGCCAACTCCATTTACACCAACAAATAGCCAGACACTAGGGGAAGACTCTTGATTTAGTTTTCTACTTGAAGACTCTAAAGAACTTGTCATCTCTTTTCGGAGGATGCTCAAAATGTCTTCAAGCTCGCTCACCTCTTCCTCCCGAGATAATTGGCGAACTTTAGCAATAAGCCTGTCTGTAGTGTTTACCCCTACATCTGCGAACAAAAGAGCCTCTTCTATATCTTCCCAAATAGTTTCATCTATCTCAATTCGCGATCGAACTTTTGAGAGGTTGCCCGCAAAGGATGACCGAGCTCTTCCAAAACGACTCATCAAGTTCATAGATCGTTGATCCTACCTGCAGTATTGATACAGAATTAGCAACTCTGCTGGTCTTGCTACGGTTCTGCGAGAAACTTATCTAAATCACCTAATATGACTTCAGTGCTGGATAGTACGCCTTCTCTCTCATAATCAAGAGTAACTGTCATTCCAGGTAATTGGAGCTGGATGTCTGCACGTAATGATTCCATTGTGATTATCGGCCGCCCCTCAGAAGCAACAATCAAATCTCCAACTTGAAGTCCCGCTTGATCAGCTGGTGATCCTTGAGTTAATTCCACAATGATTGCTCCTCCTCTACCATCATCAGGTGACTCTCCCCTGATACCTAGCCATGCTGTTCCGACAGGCTCGCCGGCTATAAGCCTCTGAGAAACTAAAACAACTGTGTCGCTAGGTAAAGCGAATCCAACCCCTACGTTGCCTTCGACTATTCCTCCTGTGTAAATCAAGGTATTCATACCGATGACTCGCCCATACCGGTCGGCTAAAGGGCCGCCTGAATTTCCAGGGTTTATAGGTGCGTCTGTTTGGATTGTTGAGATCCCAGCGCATTCAGCACTATTGAAACCTCCAACCTCACATCCGTAGGATGAAACGACCCGACCAAGAGCACTCACAATTCCTGATGTGACGGTTTGTGAGAGGTCAAATGGACTGCCAACGGCAACTGCAAGTTGACCCACTTGAATATCATCACTAGGAGCAAATGTTGCAGGAATCAAATCCGGAACTGTGTCATCGAGTTTCACGACTGCGACGTCTCGTCGAATATCAGAACCAATAACAGTGGCTTCAATCTTACGGCCGTTTGAAAGAGTGACTAAAACCGATTCCGCTTCATCTACTACATGACCATTTGTGACTATATGCCCTTCGGAGTCGAGAACGATTCCGGATCCCTGGCCTAACCCGGGAATCTCTACAAGAACAACAGAAGGAGAAACTGCTTTGGCGACAGCTACCACAGGTTCTTCACCAGGGTTTTGAACGGGTGCTTCTCCTAGTTGAAAATTGATTTGAGGCGCTGGTTCTGATACTTCATCTTCATTCAGATAAATAAAGAGTCCACCAAGTAAAACCCCAATTGCTAGAAGCAGGAACGCGGTAAGAGTTTTGAGAATAATTTTTTGTTTCTGGTCTAAACGCACGGGACTTTTACTTGTACCACTCTCACCGACTTGTATCTCTTCCAAAGTCAATTCATCAGAGGCTTCATAGTCTTGTGAGAAGTCTTCCGTTGCGATTTTTTGCACTTCCTTTTCTTCCATCACTCTAACTTAGACAAATAAGACCAAAATTAAGCAGCAACTAAGCACTAATGTACCTTGGTAACCAAATTGTGAAGGTGGCACCATTTCCAAGTTGTGAACGAACTGTGACTTGGCCACCATGACCTTCTACTATTTGCCTGACGATTGCCAAGCCTAAACCTGAGCGTCCAGATTCTTTAACCTCAGAACCCTTTCCTTTCCAGAAACGCTGGAATACATGTTCAAGATCCTCCGGCGACAATCCGGGACCATTGTCCTCTACAGAAATCCAGACCTGTTCTACGTCTTGGCCGCCAAGGACTTTAACTGACCCTTCTGAGTCAACGACACGTATCGCGTTGCTTAATAAGTTTGCTAATGCTCGTCGTAGTGCCGCAGCATCTCCTATGACTTTTATCTCCGAAGTCACATCTAATGTCAAAACAGCATCGTTTCTCTTTGCAAAAGCAAAAAAGTCTTCAACTGTTTCGGCAACTACTTGTGAAAGGAGAATGGGTCCACGATGAGTGTTACGTCTTTCGTGATGCGCCAGCAACAATAAATCGTCTACAAGAGCAGACATTCTTATTGCAGCTCGACTCGCTACTTCTCCTGAAAATTGAAACTCTTCTAGAGTGGCCTTGGGGTCTCCTAGCACCACATCAAGGTTCGCTCGTATTACTGCAAGCGGATTTCTTAGTTCATGTGAAGTTTCTTGAATAAATTGTCTTTGTCCTTCAAATGCTTGATCTAGCCGGTCGAGCATTTGATCAAAGGTATCTCCGAGATCGCGTAACTCATCTGCAGGGCCCCCCAGTTCAATTCGTCGTGATAAGTCTGTTGCTTGTATGTCTCGAGCCACCGCAGTGATTTTTCCAATTGGGCGAAGAACTAGACCTGATACATACCATCCGATAAGCATGCTTGTCGTGAAGAGAGCTAGAAGTGACCACCCAGAATAAGATCTCAGCTGATCTAGTGCTCTTTGGTTTACTGCCTGTTCGAAACCGACTAGTTGAGTTTGGTTTCTTTCCATTTGATTAAATGAATCTTCGTCTTCATTCGTCGCGTCTGAGAGTTCGCTTAATTCGTCTCCCAGAATCTGAAAAGCAACATCTCGAGACATTGGTTCATCTGATAATGAGACCGAGAGACTTAGGTATATGACCCCTACACCTAAAGATGCCAATCCAAATAGCAATATTGAATAGAGAAACGCTAAGCGTATACGAAGCCCGCTAAGAGGAGCAGAAAGTTGAATTTTCACAAATCTAACTTTTCAGCCAACCGATATCCGCGTCCAACCACTGTTTCTAGCAGCGCAGTCTCATCTTCTGAATTTACTTTTCGCCGAAGGGTGCCCACAGTTACTCGAACGGTATTTGTGAAAGGATCTGCATGCTCGTCCCAAACATGCTCTAAGAGGTCTTCTTGTGAGACCACATCTCCTGGACGAGACATCAAATAACGAAGAACAGCAAATTCTTTTGCAGTGAGGTTCAATGTTCGGGTGTTGCGAGTAACGACATGACGTGCCGTGTCCATAGTGAGTGAACCTACCTGCAAGATTGCACCGCTACGACCCCCGTCACGTCGTAGTAAAGAGCGAATGCGTGCTGCTAGTTCATCAAATGCAAATGGTTTCACTAAGTAATCATCAGCGCCTACATCTAGTCCAGCGATTCGTTCTTCGATTGTGTCTCGAGCTGTAAGCATCAGTATGCGTGGGACTATTCCTTCAGATGGAGTTTCGCGAAGAATCTGACATACCTCAAGGCCATCAATATCAGGCATAGTTAGGTCTAAACAAACTAAGTCATAAGTCGTATATGAAGATTTTTCTATCGCTTCTTCGCCATTATTTGCAATGTCAACGGCGTAGCCTTGGCGCCGCAAACCTCTTGCAATTGCTTCTGCTAGATCTACTTCATCGTCTACAACGAGAACTCTCATAACGTGACGGTACAACGTGAAACGTACTTGTCATAGTCGCCCTAAAAAGAATTTAAAGATTTGTCGTAGTTCTAACCGATTCCGTTCGTAGCTCTATTTGGTCATTATCCATACGTTCGCTAACAACTTGTGATGAACCACCAGGTGCCATGGAGACTCCATATAAGCAATCTGCTGCCTCCATTGTCCGTTTTTGGTGACTTACTATCAAAAGTTGAGCATCATCTCTGAATTGCCTAACGAGGCCAAGAAAGCGATGGAGATTTACATCATCGAGTGCAGCTTCAACCTCATCCATCACGTAGAACGGCGAAGGGCGACTTCGGAATACAGCGAATAAGAATGCGAGAGCCGTTAACGATCTTTCTCCACCGGACAGAAGTGAAAGCTTCTTAACATTTTTTCCTGAAGGCCGTGCTTCTACTTCGATGCCTGTAGATAGCAAGTCAGATGTGTCAGTGAGTCGAAGAGATCCTGTTCCGCCTGGGAAAAGATTTCCAAAAAGATCAGTGAAGTGCTCAGAAACTTCTGCCCATGCTGATGAAAATACTCGAACAATTTCTTCATCTATTGATCGAATTACTTTTCGTAACTCACGCCGAGTTGTGCGCACATCTTCAAGCTGTTCTTGTAAGAATTCATAACGTTCATTCAACGTTTCGAATTCTTCCAGTGCTAAAGGATTAATTGGTCCCATGATTTTTAAGTCATGTTCCAACTCTGAGATTCGATTTGTTGAAGAAACTCCTGTCGGAAGCTCTGGTTCTGGTGTCTCAAGTATTGAGTCTGGTTCTTTATCAAATTCTGTTCTTATTCTGGATGAGAGATTTTCAAGGCGTAGTCTGCTTTCCGCTCTCTCTATTTCAAGTCGTGATTGCCGCTCGCGCACTCCAGATAAGCGGCGTTCGCTTTCTAGACGGTCGCGTCGAATCCCGTCTAGTCGAACTACTGCTGCTTGTACACGGTCCGATTGTTGTTGTCTTTGGTCGCGGAGATTAGCGAGCCGTACTTCTATTTTTTCGACCTGTTGATCCAATACCTCTACTAGTCGTTTATTAACTGTCTCACGTCTATCAAGCTGATCTCTTTGAGTTGAAGCTTCTTGATGTATCTCCTCCAGTGCCACTAACTGGTTTTGTTGATCAACCAATCTCGTATTTATTAAAGCTTTTCTAGCTGTTACATCTGCATATCGGACTTCATGATCAGTCCGTTTTTTTGTGAGTTCTGTTACACGTTTCTCTAGTTGATTACGGTCTTGAATCATTCGATGAGCTGCTTCAGTTAGTTTCTCTTCATCTTCTTCAAGTTGCGAAAGCCGTCTTTCAAGTTCGGTCACTCGATCTTGATCATTTTCTAGCCGGTCTGTTATTTCTCCAACGCGATTTTGAAGATTGCCTATTTCTGTAGCTAATTCACGACGTTCGGATTGTAATTGTTGCAGTGCTTCCACAGCAGTTGTGAATTCATTGTCATGGTCATTAAGTGATTGATTTAGGCGATTCACTTCTTGACTAAGGTCATTTGCCCTTTTTTCAGCTTCTTCAAACGCTGACTTAGCATCTGTTCTTTCCATCTCTGCTGCGACTAGACGAACTTCAGTTTCTGCTAAAGCCGCTCCTGTTGCACCACTTCGATCTCCGCCTATCTTCCATCCAGAAGGCCCGAATCGATCTCCTTCTGTAGTGACAATCACTGTGTCGGGATGTGAAATAGCTAAATCTATTGCAGTGGTACCGCTAGTTGTAATTACTGCGACCTCTGCTAAAAGTCGATCTAAGAGTTCATTGACTTCAGGCATTTGTGCTCTTACGTACTGCCTAATAGAAGCCCCAACAGTGGGTTTTGTGCGATCTGAGGTTAATCCATGGAGGTTGAGAACTGCAGCATTAAAGTTGCCGCGTTTTAGAGCCTCAATTGCCTTAACCGCTTGGTCAGTCCCTTCAACAACTACTGCATCAAGAGCTTCGCCGGCCGCCGCTTCAAATGCCGATTCATATCCAGCATCAACTTCTACCAAATCAAGTAGCGTTCCAAGCACACCTTCAATATCTGCGAGATGGTTGACACCTGCTCTAGAACGTGCTTCATCTAATGCTAGAGCCAGAGCCTCAACTCGAGCTCTGATCGTGCGTAGATCTGCTTCCGCTGCAACAAGTCTCTCCCAAGCCTGTTCACGATCAGTGACACTTCGTCCTGCTTGGGACTCCATTTCTACCACTTCTGCGATAAGCGGTTCTTCGACTACGTCTCCTTCTGAGAGGAGTTCTCGCAACTTTTTTGCTTCAGTGTCTAGACGCATGAAAGAAGCATCAAGAACAGACAAGCGATCAGTCACGCGACTGTGTTCTGATTTGAGTTCTTGTACTGATGATCGAAGAACACTTAGTTCTCCTCTTACCTCAGATGCCAGTCCTTCAGAAACCGGTATTCCATCTCCCCATTTCTGATCAAAGATGGTGCGCTCTTCATTTAATTTCTCTTCAAGAGCAGAAAGAGTTTCAGATTTGGGAGCAAAAGAAGCAACTTCTATTTCAAGCCCAGCGAGTTCCGCCTCTGAACGCGCTAATTCGGACTCTAAATCAAAAACTATCTGATGAGAACTACTGGACTTTCGGTCATTTTCTATGCTCCTTAGTCTCTCTGTGAGGATCCCACGCAGTCCTCTAGCTCGTTCACGTAAAGCTTCATGCCTCACTAGCTGATCGCTCAGGTCATCTCCACCTCGGGCTGATAGTTCAGCTTCTGCAGCGACTACCTCTGTATCTAGTCGTGCGAGGTTGCCTTTCATTTCAGTCTCTTGACGTACAAGGTCTGCTCTTTGATTGGATTCTGATTGTGTGCGCTCTCGTAGTTCATTCAATTCATTAGCTGCACGATGTAAACGCAACGCAGTTAATTCTGAAATAAGATCTCCATGTCGGCGGGCTGCTTCAGCCTGCTTTTCTAGCGGTCGAAGTTGGCGTCGCACTTCACGTTGAAGATCCCCAAGGCGGTTCAAGTTAGTTTCTGTTGCAGAGAGACGTCTTTCCGCTTTCTCTTTTCGTTTACGATATTTGAGAATGCCTGCAGCATCTTCAATAATCATGCGTCTTTCTTCAGGTCGGGCATTAAGGACCGCGTCAATTTGTCCTTGTGAAACAATCACATGCTGTTGACGACCTACTCCTGCATCTGACAACAACTCTTGAATATCAAGAAGTCGGCATGGAGCACCGTTTAGTGAATATTCGCTGTCACCACTTCTAAACAACGTTCGTGTAATCGTTACTTCAGAGAATTCAATTGGGAGAAGACCAGATTCATTATCAATAGTGAGTGAGACTTCAGCTCGCCCTAAAGCTGGTCGTGAAGCTGTGCCAGCAAAAATAATGTCATCCATTTTTTGAGCTCGGACGGCACTGGGAGCCTGTGCACCTAAGACCCAAGCTATGGCATCAACAACATTTGATTTCCCAGAACCATTTGGCCCAACAACTACAGTGACTCCGGGCTCCATTTCAAGCGCGGCTATATCTGCAAATGACTTGAAACCTTTGATAGTTAATCGTTTTAGAAACACCAGAAACGACACTAGCGTTTCTAAATCACATCAGTGTTATTTATCTGCTTATAAGCCGAAATTTTTTAACTAGCGTAGTAAACCTTTAAACCTGAGTGTTGCAGAAACTTTAAACCTGAGTGTCGCAGAAATAAGTCCATCTACCTTTATATTTTTTTCGTTTTATTGGAGCTCGGCTTCGTTGGCTGAGGTCTCCATGGCGTCCATATACGGCAAGATGTTCTTGATATGTTCCTGGGACTCCGAAAATATCGTTAAAAGGTCTCTCTTCTAGATGAGTCCCCCTGTACCTGAGGCCATCGTGGATGATTTCTACTAATGCTCTGTGAAGTCGTCGAATCTCTTGAGTTGAAAGGGAATCACTGGCTCGATCATGTTTGAGTCCTGAAGCGAAAAGAATTTCGTCACTATAAATATCCCCTATTCCCAAAATAACTTCGTCATCGCAAAGCAGTTCTTTCAAATCTACTGATAGGTCTAATACAGTTGCTGCAAAGGAAGGCCAAGGAATAGGATCTGCTATGGGATCCATGCCTAAGCCAGTCAATTCAGGCATTTCTTCAAAGAGGTCGTCACTGGGAACCACACAAATCTCAGAGTTTCCTTCTGGGTCAACTAGCCGCAGTTGACCTCCTTGAGTGAAGTCAATAGTGAATTGAGTTCCCTTTGTTACTTTGGCTTTAGCCGCCACTCGTTCAAGAAAAGCACCATCACCTAATTTCATGACAAGATACTCATTTTTCATTATTAGGACGAGAGCTAACCCAGCGCGGCGAGCAGCCGAAATTTTCTGACCAGACAATGAATCAGTAAATGCTTTTCGACTCTTATATCGAGGCAAAAGAGTCATTGATGCTACTTCCGCACTTTTGATCTTGCGCCCTGCGACATCACGCTCTAGGTCACGTCGAATGATTTCTATTTCTGGAAGTTCTAATGATTTACTCACAATAATTCTTTCAACAATTGATCTCTGTGGATTTGCTTAAGGCTAGGCAGGCTAATCGGGCTGCTTCTTGTTCCGCGCTTTTTTTTGAAGTTCCAGATCCAGGGCCAAAAGCCTGTTCTTTGACTTTTACTGTTGCAAAGAACTTGCGGTCATGATCAGGGCCTCTTGTCTCTACTTCGTAAAGAGGTACTAAACCAAAATGGTGTGCTGAGAGTTCTTGAAGTCGTGTTTTGTAGTCATGTACTCCGGGGTCCATTGTTGCTTTTTCGATTGCTTCTTCAAAAAGTTCTTCTACTACTTGAGTTGCTGAAGTAATTCCTCCATCAAGGTAGACCGCTCCAATCACTGCTTCTAACGCGTCAGCTAAAATTGAAGCCTTGGTTCTGCCTCCAGACGATTCTTCTCCCTTGCCAAGCATTAGTACTTGTCCAAGGCCTATTTGTTCAGCGATTTCTGATATTGCTTTAGCACTGACAACTGCAGAGCGTATTTTTGCGAGTTGCCCTTCTGAAATATCGGGGTTTGAGAGATAAATGTTCTGAGTTACTACAAGCCCTAATACGGCATCTCCTAAGAATTCAAGTCTTTCGTTAGATTCACCGCCGAATTCAGTACACCACGATCGATGAGCTAAAGCTTGGTGAAGTAAATCTAAATTGCAGAACTCGTACCCAAGGTTTTCAACCTTTTGGGTGCTTCCGGAACTCAACTCTGACAAGTTAGGGTTCTCAGCCAAGACGAGCAACGACATAGTCCACCGCATCACGTACTGTTCGAAGATCTTCTAAGTCTTCATCTTCAAATCTAAACGCTATTGCCCGTTCACTTAATTCTTCTTCAATGGCTTCAACGAGTTCTATCAACGCTAAAGAATCTGCTTCTAGGTCATCTGCAAAGGAGTTGCCTTCTCCGATTTCATTAGTGTCAATTTCTAAAATATCTGCAAGTCTTTCTTTTATGAGAGTAAGAATTTCGTCGCGGTTCATGGGGTCTCCTTGAATATGTGTTTCAGCAGGCACGATTCCTCCAGACTGTAACTGTTTGTTTTGACTTGATGTCAAACATTAATTTACAATTCTACCGGAATAACACTGCTGCTCAGCAGGCATTGAAATATATTGAAATATATTGAAATAACTATTTTTAAGATTCTTCGGCTACAGCTGACGTGATATTTCCGACTACATTCGACTCAACCATCTCAGAAGCAACTTTGATCGCATTCTCAATCGCTAAGGCGGTAGAAGACCCGTGACTAATAATGCAGACTCCTTTTACCCCTAGAAGTATTGCGCCTCCATAGGAATCTGGGTGGAAGACATTATAAAGATCTCCCAGCTCTGGGCTAAGTACTTCTGCTGCAGCTGCTGCTTCAGGTCGTTCTCCAAGGGCTGTGAAGAGTGCCATCATTAAAGTCTTTAACGATCCTTCAAGTGTTTTTAGTGCGACATTTCCAGTGAAGCCATCTGTCACAACAACGTCTACTTCGTCAGACATCAAATCTCGGCCTTCTACATTTCCTAAAAAGACTTCATTTGACCAAGAGGCTTTTGACATTTCTTCGTATGCCTCTTTAACAAAGGGGCTTCCTTTTCCAGGCTCTTCACCAATAGAAAGCAGTCCGATTCGAGGCTCCTGGATTCCTAGTCGATGTTGAGCAAAAACTGATCCCATTTTTCCAAATTGCACCAGCCATTCAGGGCGACATTCTGCGTTCGCTCCCGCATCAAGGAAAACAGTTGATGTTGAGCCGGGGGTGGGCAGCAAAGTAGCTATGGCTGGCCGTGCTACACCTTTTATCCTTCCCATACGCAAGAGGGCACTGGCCATAGTAGCTCCGGTGTTTCCAGCGCTAACCATTGCGGAGGCTTTCCCATCTCTTACTGCTTCTGCGGCTCGAACTAGAGAAGAGTCCTTCATTTTCCTAACACTGGATCCAGGTTCAGCATCCATCGCTATAGCTTCTAAAGCGGGAATAATCTCAAGGTCGCCAGAATCTTCAATTTTGTCTGGATGTCCAACAAGGACTACTGGAATTCCATGTTTTTCAGATGCTTGTCGTGCTCCAGTAACTATCTCTTCGGGGGCTTTATCGCCTCCCATCGCATCAACAGCAATTGGTGACGGTAAAGACATCAGTTACTTCCTATTCAACGTCAATGGCCTGATGGCCCGCATACCAGCCACAGTTGCCGCATACTCGATGAGGTCGTTTCACAGAACCACACCGAGCACAAGTGCTTCGAGATGGAGCGCTCAAAGTCCAGTTAGAAGCCCTTCGACTTCTCCCTTTTGCTTTGGAGGTTTTTTTCTTTGGGACGGCCATTTTCTAGTCCTTAATTGAATTCTCTTATAGGGTACGTCGGTTACTGCCGATTTGACGAACTAGCAAGGTTATCGGAACTAAAACTGTTTAAGCGACAGTGTCTTCAGGCGAAAAGTTTTTATCTGTTTTAAGATCATCAAGGACTGCCCACCGAGGGTCCTTTTTTGAGTCTAAATCAGTGTCTTCAATATGAATTGAATCCTGCGTCGGAAACCTTTCTGGATCGGGACCTAAACATTCTTCAGAACAAAGTGGAGAAAATGGAAGCGCTAGTAAAACTGAGTCTCTTACTACTTCTTCTAAGTCAACTACTTGTTCACCATTAATTTCTTTGAACGGGAATGCATCTTCAATATCAAATTTGACACCATTTTCTAAGCCATCACTTGCACGAAACACTTCGTCTATTGAAAGTTCTAACTTGCCTGACACTTTCTCAATGCATCGACGGCATTCTCCACTCCAACTAGAACCTATCTGACCGAAAACTAAGACATCTTCTTGGCTTATCTCTATAGATATGTCAAGGTGTACTCGCCCTTCGATGACATGGGCTGTTGATATTTCTAGACTTTCAAGAAATGTGTCGTTTTTGATTTGATGAACTTTCTCCGGCCGTCTACGTAGCATCGCTAGTGAGAAAACAAGATTTTCTCCAGTTGACCGATTAGTAGTCATCGTCACCTGTGGCGTTGTCTTGGTCAAATATTGCAGCGCTCGAAATCGGTCCTTTATCCGCTGTGTCGCTCTCAGGCGAATTAGAAGTTTCCGAAACTTTATCTTCTTGATTTCGTTCGGTTTCTGTTTCCTGTAGTTTTCGGCGTCCGGTTGCAATAACATCTCGCGCTTGGCCAAGAGTTGATTCAAAATTCTTAAGTTTCTGATCACAGTAATCTTCGGTTTCTAGACGCATGCGGCGACTTTCTTCTCTAGCGTTTTCCATTAATTGTCTTGCTTTTTGTTCCGCTGTTCTAACTACTTCAGTTCGTTGCACCAAACGTTCTGCACGAGATCGTGCTAGTTCAAGAATTTCATCCCCTTCTCGAGTTACCTTGGCTAAGAACTCTTCTCTTTCCTTAAGTAACCATCGAGCGTTACGTAAGTCGTCAGGTAGTCTTCTCATCGTTTCATCAATCATGTCTAAGAGCTCTTCCTTGTTCACCATTGATGAAGCTGATAATGGCATAGCCCGTGCATTTTCAATAATGTCGCGTGCCTCTCGTAGGATTGCTTCAACCTGTGGAGGTCTATACGGATCAGGTGCCGAAGATTGAGAGAAATCGTCTGTCACGATGGCAATTTCTCCTGTAATTTCCGATACACAGGTTCCGGCACCATATCTTCTACGTTTCCTCCAAGTCGTGCTACTTCTCGTATCAAACCTGAAGCTAAAAAAGAACGTCGTGAAGCTGTCGGAAGAAAAAGCGTGTGGACTCCAGAAATAGCCAGATTTGTTTGGGCCATCTGTAATTCTGACTCAAAGTCAGATACTGCACGCAGGCCTTTAATTATGAAATCTGCTCCCTCTTCTTGTGCCAATGTGACGACAAGTCCATCGAACATCGTTGTTCGGACATTTGACAAATGCTTAAAGCATTCATCCAATAAACCCATACGTTCTTCAAGAGAGAAAAGTCCTCCCCCTTTAGATGGGTTCATTAGAGTTCCAACAACTACTTCATCAAATAATGAAGCTGCAGTTTCAACCATCTCTACATGTCCGTTATGAATAGGGTCAAACGAACCGGGATATAAAACGCAGGTCATTTGACCAAACCCCCTTTTCCTATGATCTACTTCTCTTTTGGTCTCTTATAACTAATAACACCACGGTAGCCCCGTATTGTCTAGTTCTTTGAACATGCCACCCATTTCCTGGGCTAATTTCTCGATTTGATTCAACGACTACCACTTGTGCGTCAAGGACTTGGAACAGATTTTCCCATCCGTCAAATTGGTAAGGAGGGTCGAGTAGCACTAAGTCCCATGGACCAGGGTTGCTAGCTAGCCATGTAACCCCGTCTCTAGCATGTATTTCTGCTTGGCTTGAAAGTCCGCATTTTTCAATGTTTCGTTCTATGAGTTGTGCATTGACTGAAGATTTTTCAACAAACACAGCATGGGCTGAACCGCGAGATAGAGCCTCTATTCCTAAGGCTCCGGATCCTGCAAATAAGTCAAGGACTCTTGCATTTTCAATTGCGTCAATACTGTAAAGAGCGTTAAAAATCGCTTCTCTAACACGGTCGCTGGTTGGTCGAACTCCTCTGTCTTTTGGGGAGTCCAGATTCCGTCCTTTTACTTTTCCTGCAACTACTCTCATATGAACAGTATGGTGCGTTAAATGAAAGCTCCACAAACAATAATTTGCGTTGATTGTGGTGGTCTGTGTCACATGCTCCCTCACCCTGATTCAGAATTTGAACCTGGGGACTCTGTTGCCTACCGTTGTAAAGATTGTTTTGACCGATGGGATGTCGTTCTTCCTGAATTAGAAAATGAAAACGACTACAACTATGAATAAATTCTGATTAATAGTTTTTATGATCTGAGTAAATACTCTCCGTCAGATTCTTTGAGAACTACAGAGATCTCTTTTTTTAATCCTTGATAGTTATTTAAATCAGGATCCTCATCAACTATCTCCAATGCAACTTCGCGAGCGATTTCCACCCACTCCCGATCTCTTCTCAACGAAGCTAACCGCAGATCATTGCGCCCCTTTTGGCGGTCCGCCATAATTGTTCCTTCTCCACGCAACTCAAGGTCCACTTCAGCCAACTCAAATCCATCTGTAGTTTGAACTAATGCTTTAAGGCGTTCTTCTCCTACTGCTGTGCCCGCATCACCAACTAGAAAGCAGGTGCTGGAGCTTGAACCGCGTCCAACTCTTCCACGTAGTTGATGAAGTTGAGCAATGCCGAATCTATATGCATCCAAAACAACCATGACAGTGGCGTTTGGAACATCTACTCCGACTTCTATAACTGTGGTAGCCACGAGTACGTCCACTTCGCCTTGGCGAAACTTTTCCATTATGTGATTTTTCTCATTTGTTTTGATCCGCCCATGTAAAAGTTCAACCCGTAGATCTGGGAATACTTCATTTGATAGCCGAGTAAACGTTTCTTCAGCAGAACGAACGTTCAATGAATCAGATTCATCGATCAAAGGGCATACAACATATGCTTGCCTGCCTTCTCTGACCTCTCCACAAATGGAAGCCCATGCCGCCTGTTCTTCTGTTATCCAGAGGGTCTCTATAGGGATTCGTCCTAATGGCATCTCATCAAGAATGGAAACATCAAGATCTCCATAAACAGTCATGGCCGCTGTACGAGGAATTGGCGTAGCTGTCATAACCAATACATCTGGGACCATTCCATCAGATTGTTTTTCTCGTAGTGCCGCTCTTTGGTCTACACCAAATCGATGTTGTTCATCAATAACAACAATACCTAATGATGAAAATGAGATTTCATTTTGGATTAGCGCATGGGTTCCCACAACAATGTCAATACTTCCGTTCGCTAGTTTTTCAACCATAGTTTTTCTTTGAGTCAAAGAAACGCTGCTTGTCAGAAGTTCAACTCGTAAAGGGCGTTGTCCAAGTAAAGTTGAGTCGTCTTCAACATTCACATTTTGTAATAGTTCTGAAATTCCAAGATAGTGCTGCTCTGCCAATACCTCTGTTGGCGCCATGAAAGCTCCTTGGTGACCTCCTTGCACTACAGAAAGTAAGGCAGTTACTGCTACTACTGTTTTCCCTGAACCCACGTCGCCTTGCAAGAGGCGGTGCATTGGTGAATCTTTCTTTAAGTCTGCTGAAATTTCATCAATAACTCTCTTTTGAGCATCCGTCAAGACATACGGAAGTTGTTCATGGAAGACTGTCGTTAAAACACCAGAAGGGTTGTGACTGATTCCTTTGGTTGATCTCTCTAACTGCACTTTTCGTTGTACTAATTCAAGTTGAATACGTAAAAGTTCATCGAATACGAGCCGTCGTCGAGCTTCAGCTACTTCTTGCATTGATCCGGGTCGATGAATCTGAAGAAAGGCTGTTGATCGGTCAACAAGACGATAACTTTCTCTTATTTCTTTGGGGACTGGGTCTTCAAAACCTCTCACTTTCATGACACGACGCAATGCTTCCGCTATCAAAGTGTCTAAATCCCAACTCTGCACTCCGGCAACTTCTGACTGCGGATAGACCGCAACGATTCGTCCCGTGCGGTCACCTACAAGATCGACAACGGGATTAGTCATCTGATTATTCCCTTGATATTGATCCAGACGGCCAAAAATAATGATTTCTTTATCTTCAGAAAGTTGTTTACTTCGCCAAGGCTGGTTAAAGAAGACTAGTCTCATCTGACCTGTTTCATCTTTGACTGTTACTTCAACTAAAGATCGTCGGTTTCGCATTCGTCGTGTCGTAACTTTTGAAACTGCAACCAGAACCATGCCCTCTTCGCCTACTGTCAGGTCACCTATAGTGGTCTGTTTACTTCGATCGATGTACCTTCTCGGATATACAGTTATTAGGTCAAGGACTGAAATCACTTCAATTTTTTGAAGCATTTCAGCTTTTCTTGAATTGACGCCATGAAGGTCGGTGACGGGCCGTTCTTTAAGTTCTTTAAGTGTGACTCCTGCGTCAGCCACTACATTTCTCTATTCAATTCCTAGGAAATATGGATACAAAGGTTGTCCACCGAAATGAGTTTCAACTTCAACCATCGGATGCTTTTCTTCAACCCAGGAGACAATTTCTTCGGTTGTGGAATCTTCTACTTCTGCTCCAGCTATGAGAGTAACTAGTTCATGGTCTTCGACGAGTTGGCTAATTAATTGTGTCGTCGCTTTAAATAGTGAATCTGTAATAACTTGAACTTTTCCTCCTGAAAGACCTAAATAATCACCTTCAGAAATATCTCCGGCATCACTTCCAGAATCTCTCACTGCGATAGTTATTTCTCCAGCAACAACTTGAGAAGCTGCTGCTGTCATTCCTTCCAAATTTTCGTTAGCGGTTCCCTGTGGGTCATATTCCAGAAGAGAGGCGAAACCTTCTGTTATCCCTTTAGTGCGAATAACTCGAACTGTTTTAGATGTTTGCTCATCTACTTGCTCTGCTACCGGAATAATGTTTCCATTATTTGGGAGTATGACCACTTCATCGGCAGGTACTGCTTCTACAGCTTCAAGCAACTGTTCTGTTGAAGGATTCATCGATTGGCCTCCAACTATTACTTTCTGTACTCCAAGAGATTGAAAGATATCAACAATTCCAACACCGTTTGCTACCGCTACAACTGCGCAAGGCACTGGTGGCCCAACGGAATCTTCTTGACTGTTGACGATTTGTTCTCTTACCCATGCCTGCTCTTCAGCTTCTTCTAAGAGGTCTGATACTCGAATTTTATAGGGCCGTCCTATTTCTATTCCTGCTTCTATAGCTGCGCCCACATCATCGGTATGTACATGACAATTCCATGTTCGATCTCCTCCGACCACAACTATCGAATCTCCTAATTCATTCCATGCTTCTTTGAATGACGTAATTTGGTCATCGTCGGCTTCAAGGAAATACATCACTTCATATCGGGGGCCTTCAAGAAGAGATTCTGCAGTTGCAGGCTTTGAGCTAGTCACAGAAGAAGAGGTGCTGACGTCTGGGGCTTCCGGTAACGGTCGACCATCAACAACGTTTAAAAGCGCGTCCAAAAGAAGAAGAAAACCGCTTCCGCCTGCGTCTACTACTCCTGCCTCAGCAAGAACCGGAAGCATCTCCGGGGTGCGAGCTAACGCATCTTTTCCACGTTCAAGTGCGGCCTCAATCACTACGAGAAGATCCCCGCCTTCTCCATAAGCTTCTTCTGCTGCTTCAGAAGCTTCTCTAACCACCGTCAAGATAGTTCCCTCTACCGGTGTCATAACTGCACCGTAAGCAGCTTTTGCGGCTTCGCTGAGTCCAGTAGAAGCAGATGCGGCATTAAGCACTCCAGAATCCCCGATCTCTGACGAAAAGGCTCGAAGAATTTGAGAAAGTATCACGCCAGAATTTCCTCTAGCACCCATCAATGACCCGTGCGCTATAGAAGAAGTGATTTCTGTAATTTCAGCTTCTTCAGGGATTTCTTTCAGTGCATTCACCACTGACTCTGCTGTCATTGACATGTTTGTACCTGTATCGCCATCCGGGACGGGATACACATTGAGCATGTTCAATGCCTCGCGATGAGACACTAGAGCAGCAAAAAACTGATTCATAAAATGGCGAAGATCCTTCGCCTTTAGCTGAGAAGCAATAGTCATGAATGCTTAGCGTACTCATCCAGTTCGCTCTGACCATCCATCTATGTGATTAAAGAGTTGGAGTAAGGGTCAAAAAGCCCCTAGCCTTACTGAGTTCCCCTTATAGTGTCTAACTATATTTGGATGGGGCTATTGAGGTAAAAAAATGGCATCAGTATGTGAAATTTGCGGTAAGAAACCTTGGTTTGGTAAACAAGTCAGTCATTCGCATCGTCGCACTAACCGACGATGGAATCCTAATATTCAGCGTGTACGAGCAGTTGTAGGAAAATCAACGAAACGTATGAATGTTTGCACTGGTTGTTTAAAAGCTGGCAAGGTTCAAAAAGCAGCGAGGTAATTCGAGTAAGGAATCAACATGCAAGGTGTTATAAAGTCGTTTGATCCTGGTACAGGTGACGGAATTGTTATAGAGCAAACCGAATTCCTTGAATACGATATCGCTCAAGATGCACTTGAGGGTTCTATCTTTCGTATGCTTCGTCCTGGTCAACGGGTAATTTTTGATTTGAATGACAGCAACTGCGCCACTTCTCTCTCTTTTGGTTCAGAAGTAGACATGGGGACACCTGGAGTTGAGTAATTCGACTCATGAGACATACGCCACACCATAAATTTATGCATTCCGCGCTTAATGCGACTATGAATTAGGTGATGGCTTCTTCTACCAAAAATAAAAATCTCGTTGAATGGGTTAACAATTGGGCAGAAATCTTAAACCCGAAAGAAATTTACTGGTGTGACGGGTCCGAAGAGGAAGCTGAGACCCTTTCCTGGCTTCTCCAAGAAGCTGGAACTTTTCAAAAATTAAACGAGTCTTTAAGACCGAATAGTTATTTAGCGTTATCTGATCCCGACGATGTGGCGCGCGTTGAGGATCAAACCTACATCGCATCATTAAACGAAATAGATGCTGGTCCTACAAATAATTGGCGTGAACCTGCTGAATTGAAAGAAGAGATGCTTGCTCTTTATGAAGGTTCGATGACAGGGCGGACTCTTTTTGTAGTTCCTTTTTCTATGGGCCCGCTTGGTTCTCCCATTGCCCATATAGGAGTACAACTAACTGATTCTCCTTACGTGGCCGTGAGTATGAGAATCATGACTCGAATGGGGCAAACAGTACTTGATGTACTAGGTGATGGTGAGTTTGTTCCTTGCGTTCATTCAGTGGGAGCTCCTTTAAAAAACGGAGAAGAAGACGTTCCTTGGCCTTGTGATGCAGACAACAAATACATTTCTCATTTTCCTGAAACTCGTGAGATTTGGTCTTACGGCTCAGGATACGGAGGTAATGCCCTGCTAGGTAAAAAATGTTTTGCTCTGCGCATAGCTTCAACGATGGCTCGTGATGATGGCTGGCTCGCTGAACATATGCTTATCCTCTCTGTAACTTCCCCTGAGGGTAAAAGACGTTATATTGCTGCAGCATTTCCTTCAGCGTGCGGAAAAACAAATATGGCAATGCTGGTTCCAACTTTGCCTGGTTGGAAAGTGGAAACTATCGGTGATGATATTGCCTGGATGAAATTTGGAGATGATGGCCGTCTATACGCCATTAACCCAGAAGCTGGATTCTTTGGTGTAGCTCCAGGGACTTCGGAAGAAACAAACGCTAACGCTATGGCCTCAGTTAGTAGCAATTCAATCTTCACAAATGTTGCCCTTACTTCTGATGGAGATGTGTGGTGGGAAAGAATGACAAAAGAACCTCCCAAGAATCTGACCGATTGGCGTGGGCAGCCTTGGACACCTGAATCTGATACCCCCGCTGCTCACCCGAATGCGAGATTTACCGCTCCAGCAACACAATGTCCATCTATCGCTCCAGAGTGGGAAGACCCTAAAGGGGTTCCTATTTCCGCAATCCTGTTTGGAGGTCGTCGCGCATCAAACGTTCCTCTTATAACCGAAGCTAGGGATTGGAACCACGGAGTTTTTCTTGGATCTATTATGAGCTCTGAAAAAACTGCTGCAGCTGCAGGAAAAGTAGGACAAGTCAGATTTGATCCTTTTGCCATGCTTCCCTTTATGGGATATAACGTTGGTGATTACATCAATCATTGGCTGGAAATTGGAACTAATGCAGATTCAGAAAAATTACCTCGTCTTTTCTGGGTTAACTGGTTCAGGAAAGACGATGAAGGAAACTTTCTTTGGCCCGGATTTGGAGAAAATTGCAGAGTTCTTAAATGGGTCCTTGACCGTGTAGAAGGACAGGGTGGAGTTACAGAAACCGCTATAGGAAATGTTCCTAGCGTCCATGGGCTTGATTTAGAAGGAATTGATATATCACAGAATCAATTGAGCGAATTGCTCTCTGTGGACAATTCCGAATGGACTCAAGAAATATCTCTTATTGAAGATCACTTCTCATTTATTGGAGAGCGACTACCACGCTCTTTAACTCTTGAATTAGATAAATTGAAAAATCAGCTTAAAGGTTAAGTGCTCCCAAGAAGCATCGCCCTGATGCCTAGACCCATGAGAAACAGTCCCGAGCCTCCGTAAAGAAGGTATTGATATTGACGCAAGGACTGGCGATAGCTGTATACAATCCCAACAGTTATAAACGCTACGAAACCATAGAATAAATGAAATTGTGGTGTATCAATATTTTCTTTAACCATCAAACTCACCCCAACAGATACTTGAACAGCAATTGCTAGTTGAGCTATTCCTGTAATCCACCAAAGAAGATAATGGCGCGTCTTTGGTAGTTGATGTGCAACTAGCGCCCAGAGTCCCGCCACGCCATTACCTACGACTATCACCCATGATAAAACTTCATGAATACCGCGTATTGAATTCAATTCAGTTGCAAAAATCATAAATTTGCCATAACAGTCCGTTTACCAACTCTGCTAATTCAAAAGAAGATCACTTCGTAGAGATTCTTCTCTTGTCCGTGGTGCATCTGGATCCACAAACCATTCTCTTCCAAAAGCTTTCTCATACTGATCGTTTCCTAAAGTGACAAAAAATGAGTCCGGTGCAATTTGACTAGCGTGAACAACTACAGCGGCTCTTTTGCGATCCAATACCGATGTCACATCAATTGCGTGAGTTATGTCCTTCTCTGCCATGCCAAATGAATCTTCTGACGACCGTTCCTCTCGCTTGGTGAGATCCTCATCCAATTCCTTACCTGCTTCAGTTGTTTCGTTTATAGTTTGTTCAACTACTTTTCGAATGGCGTCACGATTAAGGGTGACCCAACGTAACCGAACATTGTTCTCTTGTGCCCACTGTGTTCCTACTCGATGTACCTGAATATGATCTGGATGTCCATAACCTCCATTTGGGTCATAAATAACAATTAGGTCGACCTCCTCGGTGCTAAGAATATTTGAAAGCCTATTCACTGCTTCTTCTTTCGCCGCTTGCCAGAAGCAGTTTGGATGATTAGTGGTATCTGATTCAATCATGCCGCTATCTCTATAGTTGAGAAATTCAATTCTGGTTGCGCCAAGAATTTCTGCAGATTTTTCTACTTCTAAAGATCGGCGATCTTCCAATTCCTCACCTTCTTCAAGTACTCCTTCAACTGGTTTTCCTTCTTCTCCTCGAGTAGCAACTACAAGGATGACCCTATGGCCAGCTTCTGCCATGAGAGCCATCGTTCCTCCCGTGGAAAGAGCTTCATCGTCGGGGTGAGCATGAAAAAAAACCACTGTCGCCATAGAGTTATGCCACTACCCCTGAAGCCCGAAGAATCTCCGCGTCCATTCCCGCTTCTTCGAGGATCTCATCAGTATGTTGACCAGGGTGTGCTGGAGGTCCTTGAATTTCACCGGGTGTAATACTAAGTCGTGGGGCTGGCATGGGTTGAGTGAGGCCTCCAACTTCAGTAAACGTGTTTCGTGCAATATTATGAGGATGTTGCATCGCTTCCTCGACAGTAAGAACCGGAGCATAACAAACATCGCTTCCTGCCAGAATCTCGTCCCACTCATCACGACTTCGCTCACTTACTACTTTTACTATCTCGTCTTTCAATTCCGGCCATTTATTTCGATCCATCTGATGAGCAAACCTGTCAGGATCTAAATCAAGTTTTTGAATCAACTCAGCGTAAAACTGCGGTTCTATTGATCCAATTGAAATATATTTTCCATCGCTGCACTGATAAACATCATAAAAATGAGCGCCAGTGTCAAGAAGGTTGCTTCCCCGTTCAGGAGTCTGAAATCCGGTTGCCATCATTCCGTGAATAAAGCCCATCAAACTTGCTACCCCGTCGACCATCGCTGCATCTACGATCTGTCCCTCGCCGGTGGTGCGAGCATTAAGTAAGGCGCAAACCATTCCAAATGCGAGGAACATCCCTCCTCCACCAAAATCTCCAACAAGATTTAATGGAGGGACGGGTCCAGAGTCGGATCTTCCGAAATGCGCTAACGCTCCAGCTAAAGCGATGTAATTAATATCGTGTCCTGCAGTGTGAGCATATGGACCACTTTGGCCCCATCCGGTCATTCGGCCATACACCAAAGAGGGGTTTCTCTCAAGGCAAACTTCTGGTCCTACTCCTAGTCTTTCTGCTACACCCGGACGAAACCCTTCGAAAACCATGTCTGCGCCCCCTATCAGACTTAAGGCCACCTCTACTCCTTCCGGGGACTTTAAGTCGATTCCTATACTGCGCCTGCCTCGGTCAATGACCGAAAGAGGTGGATCGCTAGGTTTCTCTGTTTTAACTGATACTGCTCGGTCTATACGGATTACGTCCGCACCCATATCCGCTAGCATCATTCCGCAAAAAGGCCCGGGCCCTATGCCAGCCAATTCAATAACTTGAACACCTTCAAGTGCACCCATATTTTTCTCCTTTTAGATTTCTGTCTTTTCTAGTTTGCTGCTGAATTTCGTACATGTTCAACAATGCTTTTAGTCAGATGAGGCCATGATCCGGGAGGAACGTCATGTCCCCATCCATTGATAAGTACTAGTTCTGCGTTATGGATCACCTCTGCTGTTCGTTCTCCTCCACTTTGACTGATCAGAGTGTCAGCAGTGCCATGAATGACGAGAGTCGGAACAGAGATTTTTTCTAACTTCTCTTCTCTGTTGCCTTCAGTGAGAGCTGCTTGAGCTTGACGCTCAAAAGCAGAGCGAGGCATCGGTGAACGTTTTTCATACTCATGAAACAATGCTCGTGCGTGTTCTTCATCATGCCATTCAGTGCTTGCCCAAAGACGTCGATCAGTTAATTCTTTTTCGATCCTTTTCTCTGGGTCATCTGGGGCAGGCGCCATCATTGCTTTAAAAGTTTCATTGGCGGGGCGACCAAAATTTGGATTTCCTGTATTTGAAGCCATTGAGATAAGACTAAGACATCTGTCGGAATGATTTGAAGCAAATGTTTGGGCAATCATTCCTCCCATGGATAGTCCCCCGATGTGGGCCTGGTTTATCTCTAAAAAGTCCATAAGTTCTAAAACATCTTTGGCCATGTCAGACAACGTGTAGTTGGTTCCGTCGGGTGGCCTACTTGAAAGACCAGAGTCTCTTGAGTCGAAACGTATAACGTGAAGTCCTTCTTTTGTTAATCCCGTGCAAAACTTTTCATCCCATAAGAGCATCTGACTCCCTAATCCGTGCATTAATAAGAGAGCAGGATCAGATGGGTTTCCGAATTGTTCATAAAATATGTCTATTCCGGAGGGCAAAGAAGCTAACGGCATATACCCATCTTTCAAGTTGAAGATGGGTGCTGCAAATCGGGCGATAACGTCGCTCTAATGACCATAATTTTTGACCATTCTTTTTCGGAGATTGAACCAGAGGTTCTTTACGATCTCCTGCGTCTAAGGTCGGAGATTTTTGTTGTGGAACAGTCTTCTATCTACCTTGATCTAGACGGTTGTGATACAGATCCTCTGACTCGTCATATTTGGATGAATGGTTCAGGCGGTCCGGTTTCTTACCTTCGAGTTTTAACTGAATCTAGCGGAATTCGTATTGGACGAGTAGCGACGAGCAAAGAGGCTCGTGGTCAAGGGTTAGCTACTGAGCTTCTTCGTTACGTGGTTGACTCAACTAAAGGAAAACTCATGCTGCATGCCCAAGCACATCTTGCGGACTGGTATACGAGTTTAGGGTATGTGGTAACTGGAAAAGAATTCGATGATGGTGATGGCATTCCTCACCTTCCTATGACTTTTGTTCGCTGAGCATTAGAGCCTGTCTCTTCTCTTGAGTAGGGTGCATTCGTGTCTGAAAATATTTCTCTTCCATACGGCGCAGATGGTCTCTTACTTAATTTGAATGAAGAGCAACATCATGCGGTAACTGTTGAGACAACACCTCTTGCTATTCATGCAGGAGCAGGGTCTGGAAAAACTCGGGTTTTAACCCATCGGATCGCTTGGCGATCTGCTATGGGGCTGGACGATTCTCGTAAAGTTTTAGCTCTAACATTTACCAGAAAAGCCGCTTCTGAATTGAACTACAGGCTACGAAACCTAGGACTTCGAGACCAAGTCGCTACTGGAACCTTTCATGCCGTGGCTTATGCACAGCTACGGAATTTTTGGAAAGAAAAGTCTCTTCCAGAACCTGAGCTTCTAACCAGAAAATCGGCTTTTATTACAGCCTTATTACCTCGTGATTACCGTTCCACCAAGGTTCTAGATGTAGTTGGAGAAATTGAATGGGCTAAAGCTCGGAGAATTCATCCAGAAGCTTACGCCGGTGTGGCTGAGGATGAAGGAAGAGACATTGGTATAGCGTCTGGGTTAGTTGGCCAGATATACCATGAATATGAAGATTTAAAAAGTAAACAAAACAAAATTGACTTTGATGATTTACTCGTGACTTGTGCTAAGGCGATTCGCTCAGACCGATCTTTTGGCAATGCTCAACGTTGGAGATTCCAACATCTTTATGTTGATGAATTCCAAGATGTCAATTCTCTCCAAGTTGATCTTCTTAATACATGGTTAAATGGAAACGAAAATTTATGTGTTGTAGGAGACCCTAACCAGGCAATCTATGGATGGAATGGCGCAGATGCTGATCATTTAATACGGTTTGATACCCACTTTACGGGTGGAAAAATTGTTGGGCTGCAACAAAATTACAGGAGCACTCCTCAAATTTTACGTACCGCCGCGTCTGTTCTTGACAACAAAGACTTTAAGGCAAACAAACCAAGTGGGCCCGCTCCTAGCGTTACTTACTACTCTTCTGACAAAGCGGAGGCAACAGCAGTAGCTCAGCAAGTTCGCGACTGTCATGGCCTAAATAGAAGATGGTCTGACCAAGCAGTTCTCGCTAGGACTAATACCCAAGTTGAAATGCTTTCACGTGCCTTCCGAGACGTGGGAATACCTGTTCGCACTCTCGCTGGTAGTAGTCTCTTTGATCGCTCTGACGTAAAGAGAGTTCTTGAAATCTTCAAACAAAACAGCCAGCCTTTGAGCGATCTTTTAGGGGACTTACGTACTGATTCTGATGAGAGTCAAGAAGATGACTCAAACACTCAGCTAGAAGAAAGAGCCGTAGCATTCTCTGAAATCCTACTTCTAGCGAAGGAATACTTGGCTCTAGATCCCTCCGGTACTGGTGGAGGGTTCTTTTCCTGGATAAGAACCCATGTGCGAACATCAAGTGATATCTCTATTGATGCTGTAGAAGTTGCTACTTTCCACTCTTCTAAAGGGCTTGAATGGTCAACTGTGCACATCGTTGGTCTTGAACAAGGTCTGGTTCCAATCTCTCATGCTCGAGACGCTCGCTCTCTCGCGGAAGAAAAGCGTCTTCTGTATGTAGCACTCACCAGAGCTAAAGAGAGTCTCTTTCTTTCTTGGGCGGGAGAAAGAAGTTTCGGCAATCACAAGCCTATAAAAAGAGAACATTCTGAATGGCTTGAACCTATTACTGAAACTATTCAAGGTCTTGATCGCCCTTTAAATCAAGATAAGCAAATTGATCAAATCGTTAAAGCACGCCAAAAAATGACTTCAGAAATACCTTCTGACTCTCCAGTGATGGCATCTTTACGATCTTGGAGAAATGACCGTGCCAAATTTTTCGGTTTACAGGCATACGAAATTTTGACAAATGCTACTTTAGATTCTCTTATTCAAGTCTGGCCTTCTACCCCCGACGAGCTCCTTAGAGTACGTGGTATCGGGTCATTTAAAGTCGACCGTTATGGCGACGAGTTACTGAGTATCTTAAGTCAATTCGACGAACCCTATGAGCAGTTAAAGGTCCAAACTCAAGAAAGAATAGAAGATAAAGAGATAATTGAAAATGGCGATCAAAAGTTAACTGAAGACTTAAGAAGTTGGAGAACAGAAATGGCCGTCGACAAACCTGCTTTTATGATCTTTAATGACAAAACATTGTTAGACCTTGTTCAGAAACGTCCGAAAAATACTGATGAACTTCTTTCTATTCATGGATTAGGTCCAGCAAAAATTAAAAAATTCGGTCAAGATCTGTTGGAGTTTTTTAAAGAGTAGTATCTTCTAACTCTTTTATCGCTCGCTTTGGAGCTACAAGTCTCCAGGCTTCTTCTGTCGCTTGAGCGACTTCTTCCCAGTCTAAGTCAATATCTAAACGTAAACCCACCCAGCCACTTGGACCTAAATAGGGAGGTGTAAAAAAACGATCAGGGTCTTGTTCGACCAGTTCTTCTTGGATTTCTGGTAGTGCTTTGAACCAAATTGAGGCACGGTTTTCTTTTTTTGATTCCTGAACAAAAATAAATGCTGTTCTGTTTTTCACAGCAAATGCAGGCATTCCATGATTCAAACGCTCTTCTGTCTCAGGTAACTTCAAACAAATTCGTCGTATCTCTGGCAAGAAAGAGCCACTCTTAAGTTTTTTTCCAGAGTGGGAAGCCATTGCGTCAGTTCAGATTGAAATCTGCAATAACTGGAGCATGATCGGAAGGCTTCTCTCCCTTGCGTTCATTTCTGTCCACAACTGTAAATTCTAAACTTTCGTTTAAAGCGGAGGAAGTCAAAATCAAGTCAATTCGCATTCCTTGTTTCTTGTAAAAGGATCCTCCGCGATAATCCCACCATGAAAATAGTCCGGTTTGATTAAATTTTTCTCGAAATACATCCACTAGGCCTATATCTACTAAGTCTTTTATTGCTTTTCGTTCCTCTGCTGTCACATGTGTCATACCAACAAAAGCATTAGGGTCCCACACGTCTCGGTCATCCGGAGCGACGTTGAAATCACCAACAACTGCGACTTTGTCTTTCGAAAAATCAATATTTGCAATTAGGTCTTCACGTAACCTGTTAAGCCAGTCCAATTTGTAGTGGTAATGATCGTGCCCTACTTCTCGTCCATTGGGCACATAGCAGGACGCGACTCGTACTCCTCCACATGTGGCCCAAATAATTCTGGCATCAGGATCCGGAGTTTCTCGGCCATCAGCAAACCCGTGTCTTACGTCTTCAAGCCCTACTTTTGAAATTATTGCCACTCCGTTCCAGCGGCCTTCTCCATGATGGGCTGATTCATATCCAAGGGAAGAAAATACTTCGTACGGAAAAGCTTCTTCAGTCATTTTTGTTTCTTGGATACATAACACATCAGGCTGAACAGTTTGTATCCATGACTCAACACGGCCAAGTCGTGCTTTCAACGAATTCACATTCCAAGTGACTATTCTCATGAAAGTGACGTTAGCGCTCAATCCAAAGAGAAGCCGACAACTCCAGATAATTCTGCAATTGCCTGTTCTGGATTGACAACTTTGATGGTGGTCATTCCCATCGTTCTTGCAGGCTTGAGATTTACTCCGAGGTCATCCAAAAACACGCAATCCTCTGGTTTCTCATTCAATCTTTCACAAGCAATGTCATAAAACTTTTGTTCTGGCTTACGACACCCCTCAACACTTGACTCAATAACCACATCAAACATTTGGACTACTTCTTGGACGTCGCTTGAAAGAGGTTGTGACCCGATTGGAGTGATGTTGTTAGTCAACATTGCAGTCTTAAGGCCGTTTGAACAACGGCGAAGTGCCTCCACCATGTTTGGCCTTAACGCTCCATGCAAATTTTCAATTAGTTTTCTAGCGTCAACAACGAACCCTTGTTCAGCAGCTTCAATCTGAAACAGTTCGATGAACTCTTCTGTGTTAATTTCTCGGCGTTCAAATTTCGCCCAAGCATTAGTGTCGGGTTTTGTTGCATTTAGGTTTCGTATTGTGTCTCTAGGTAGGCCAGCTTCAACTTCATAAATCGCAAATGTTTCAAACGGACTGGTAAGGATCACTCCCCCAAAATCAAAAAGAACTGCTTTGATCATAAGAATTCATCTTATGTCATTCCCAACAACGGGGCCTAGGTGAACAGCCGGTAGCCTGCCTTTCGTGAACGCACAATTTATCTACACAATGCATAAAGTTGGTCGCTTTTATCCCCCTGACCGAGATGTCCTTAAGGACATCACTTTGGCTTTCTATCCAGGGGCAAAAATTGGAGTGCTTGGTTCAAACGGAGCCGGCAAATCATCTTTGCTCAAAATCATGGCAGGACTTGACGAAGAGTTTTCAGGCGAAGCTCGCCTCACTGAAGGTTTCTCGGTTGGCTTGCTTGAACAAGAGCCACAACTCAATACCGAAAAAGACGTTCTAGGCAATGTAATGGAAGGCCTTGGTGAAATTTCAAATCTCCTTTCCAGATACGACGAAGTCTTATCTGCTTGGGCGAACCCAGACGCTGATTACGACAAGCTAGGTGAAGAACAAGCAAATTTAGAACGAGAGATTGAAACTGCTGGAGCTTGGGACCTTCAACGAACAATTGAGATAGCAATGGATGCGTTACGTCTCCCTCCAGGAGATAGTGATGTTTCTCACCTTTCCGGTGGGGAACGACGCCGTGTCGCTCTGTGTAGATTGCTTCTTTCACGTCCTGATCTTTTACTTCTAGATGAACCGACTAATCATCTAGATGCCGAATCTGTTGCTTGGTTGGAACGAACTCTGCGTGATTATTCGGGAACGGTGATAGCTATCACACATGACCGTTACTTTCTTGACAACGTTGCAGGTTGGATTCTTGAATTAGATCGAGGTAAAGGAATTCCCTATGAAGGAAACTATTCTGGGTGGCTCGAACAGAAACGTAACCGGTTTGAGGCTGAAGAGAAAACAGATTCAGCTAGACAACGAACTCTTGATCGTGAACTTGAATGGGTTCGAATGGCCCCTAAGGCTCGACAAGCTAAAGGAAAAGCTCGTTTAGCGGCCTACGACAAACTTGTAGCTGAAGCTGCTGAAGCTACGCAAAGAGATACCGAATTGCAGATCACCATTCCAGCTAACCAACGACTTGGTGATCAGGTGATTGAAGTTGAAAACCTTTCAAAAGGTTTTGACCAAAATTTATTAATCGAAGATTTATCTTTTATTTTGCCGCCTGCGGGAATTGTGGGAGTGATTGGCGGCAACGGTGCAGGAAAAACTACTTTATTTAGAATGCTTGTCGCTGCGGCTGAACAAGATCCAGACTCTCCTTATACTCCTGACTCTGGTGCAATACGTATTGGGTCAACTGTGGAACTAGGTTACGTTGACCAGTCACGTGATTCGCTTAATCCAGACCGGTCGGTTTATGAGGAGATAACAGATAATCAAGATTTTATTCAAGTAGGAGCTCGGGAAGTCAACGGAAGAGCCTATGTGGCTTCTTTTAATTTCAAAGGTTCTGATCAACAGAAAAAAGTTGGGGAATTATCTGGAGGTGAAAGAAACCGTGTGCATTTAGCAAAAGTGCTTAAAAGCGGCTCTAACTTGCTGCTTCTAGACGAACCAACGAACGATTTAGATGTTGATACTCTCCGAGCTCTTGAAGGCGGGCTAGAGGCCTATCCGGGTTGTGCTGTAATCATCAGTCACGACCGCTGGTTTTTGGATCGAATTGCTACTCACGTGTTGGCCTTTGAAGGAGAGTCACAAGTTCGGTGGTTTGAAGGAAATTTTAATGAGTACGAGAATGTGCGAAAGAAAGAACTAGGTGCAGATGCAGCACCAACGCGACTTAAATACAAACCGCTTACCAGGTCTTGATTTCGTAACCGACCGAACTAGGTAAGTAGTTCCAGCACCTTAGTTGCTGTAGCAAAAGGGGCTCCATCTTCTGGGCGTATTACTAGATCTGGTGATTCTGGAGGTTCATAGGGGTCGTCTATTCCTGTAAAACCTTTTAATTCACCTGCTCTAGCTTTTGCATAAAGCCCTTTTGGATCCCTCTCTTCACACACTTGAATCGGAGCGTCAAGGAACACTTCAAAGAATGGCATTCCTGCTGCTTCGTGCATTTCTCGAGCTATCTGCCTGCCCGTGATATAAGGGCTTATAAGCGGTACCAACGAAATAAGTCCAGCGTCTGAGAACAACCGAGCGACTTCTGATACGCGTCGCACATTTTCGTGTCGGTCTTCTGCTGAGAAACCTAGATCTTTATTGAGGCCGTAACGTAAATTATCTCCGTCTAGCAAGTAAGCGGGTCGGCCTGACGCTATCAATATGCGCTCACAAGCAGCAGCAACGGTGGATTTCCCTGAACCTGAGAGACCGGTGAACCATATTGTGGCACCGTGAAGCCCAGTCGATGCTGTTCTTTCTTCTTGGCTTACTCCTTCTGGATGCCAGACAATATCTGGATTGTGTTCAACCATGTCAAGTTCCAGAACCAACAATTATGCCTGCCGCAACAGTTGCATTAGTTGCTTCATCTATGAGGATAAACGATCCAGTATTTCGGTTTCGACGGTATTCATCGAAAAAAAGAGGTTGAGTGCTTCGCAACGAAACTCGACCGATCTCATTGAGTGTTAGGGTTTCCGGATTTTCTTCTCGATGGAGTGTGTTCACATCAATCCTGTATTGAAGGTCTGCTACCATCACTCGACTTGGCCTTGTTGTATGTTTTAAAGCAAGTTTCATCCGAGGAGCAAGAGGCGAAGTTTCTGACATCCAACACAACATGGCTTGTAAGTCTTGACTTGAAGTGGGCTGATTGTTTGGTCGACAAATCATGTCTCCACGCGATACATCAATATCATCTGTGAGTCGTATCGTCACAGCCATAGGGCCAAAGGCTTCAGACACTGGGCCATCAAAGGAATCTATTGAAGCGACTGTTGAAGTGAATCCGCTAGGTAACACCATCACTTCATCACCTGGTTTAAAAACTCCCCCGGCGACAGTGCCAGCGTAGCCGCGGTAGTCATGATGGTCATCGCTTTGAGGCCGAATAACATACTGAACTGGAAAACGAGCATCTATATGATTCCGATCGCTAGCTATATGAACTTCTTCCAAATGATGAAGCAAAGATGATCCTTCATACCAAGGCATATTGGCAGATCTTTCCACCACATTGTCTCCGTGTAACGCTGAAACTGGGATAAATGTCAAATCCGAAATATCTAGTTTCATTGCAAAATTGCGAAATTCTTCTTTTACCGTATTAAATGCTTTCTCGTCGTAGTCGATGAGGTCCATTTTGTTGACGCACACAACTAAATGCGGAATTCGTAGTAACGAAGCTAGAAAAGCATGGCGCTTTGACTGCTCTACTACACCGTGTCTGGCATCTACGAGAACAAGTGCTACATCAGCTGTTGAAGCTCCCGTCACCATATTGCGGGTGTATTGGGTGTGCCCAGGGGTATCTGCAATAATAAATTTACGTTTTGGGGTGGCAAAGTAACGATAGGCAACGTCGATAGTTATTCCTTGCTCTCGTTCTGCTCGAAGCCCATCAGTAAGCAATGCTAGATTTGTGTAATCATTTCCCATTTGAATTGAAGTAGCTTCAATGGATTCCATTTGATCTTGAAAAATTGACTTTGTGTCATAAAGTAATCTTCCAATCAACGTTGATTTTCCGTCATCAACACTTCCTGCAGTAGCGAAACGAAGAAATTCCATTAGAAGTACCCTTCTTTCTTTCGATCTTCCATCGCTGCTTCTGAAACTCTGTCATCTGCACGTGTTGCTCCACGTTCTGTAATTCGAGTGGCTGATACTTCTTCAATGATTTGTTCAAGAGTTTCTGCTTCAGACTCCACTGCTCCCGTGCAACTCATGTCTCCAACTGTTCTATAGCGAACCTTTCGAGTAACCACTACTTCGTCTTCAGATCTAGTCACAAATTCTGAATCAGCTAGCCACATGTCATCGCGAGAAAAGACCTGACGTTCATGAGCGAAATAGACCTGTGGTATTTCAACATTTTCCCTAGCTATGTACTGCCAAATATCTAGTTCAGTCCAGTTTGATATTGGAAACACTCGAATGTGTTCACCCTGTCGTATCCGACCGTTGTATAGATTCCATAATTCAGGTCGCTGATTTTTAGGGTCCCATTGACCAAAATCGTCGCGAAAAGAGTAAACCCGCTCCTTAGCTCTCGCTTTTTCTTCATCACGACGGGCTCCACCAAATAATGCATCAAAACGATGCTCCTCAATAGCATCTAACAGAGTCGTTGTTTGTAAACGATTACGACTTGCTCGGGGCCCTGTTTCTTCTACAACTTTTCCTTCATTTATAGATTGCTGCACGGAAGCAACTACCAATCGTGCTTCTAATTCTCCAACTCGTCGATCGCGGAACTCAAGCACCTCAGGAAAATTATGACCGGTATCAACGTGCATAACAGGAAATGGTAAACGAGCAGGCCAGAAAGCTTTTGCAGCAAGGTGCAGCATCACAATGGAATCTTTTCCACCAGAGAACATCAAACATGGATGTTCAAATTCTGCAGCAACCTCTCGAAAGATGTGGATTGCTTCAGCCTCTAATTGATCTAAGTGATTGAGCTCATATGTTGTGATACTCATGATTTCTTTCCACAAGTCTGATGTTTCTACACATCATGCTAACCCTGTCCTTCTAAGATGGTCACTCTTGAAGGTAGAACATGACGACCATTTATTTGCTGCAGATCTGGCTACTCGTGCTGGACGCCTATTACTTGATCTACGCGAAGCACCTCCAGATAATGATTTTCCCAAATTAGGTGACATAGGAGATCAACGGTCTCATGAATTTTTGATGGAATCTTTGTCAGAATTCCGTCCGGAAGATGCGGTTCTTTCAGAAGAAGGTACTGCACATTCTGTGCATCCGAATCGGTCAGACGTCCAACGTGTATGGATTATTGATCCAGTAGATGGGACAAGAGAATACAGCGAACCGTCACGGACAGACTGGGCAGTCCATGTCGCTTTGGCAATAGATGGAAAACCAGTTGTTGGAGCAGTGGCTCTTCCTGCTTTAGACCTCACTCTATCCACTGTCAATCAGCTAACAGATAGAGCCCTTGATCCTGTTCCAACAACTCCACGAATTACTATCAGTCGTTCTCGCCCACCTAGTGAATCGGAACTTGTTTGCCAAGCATTGGCCGGAGAAATGATTGAAATGGGTTCTGCTGGTGCCAAAGCTATGGCTGTTGTTCAGGGAGAAGCAGATATCTATCTCCATTCAGGAGGTCAGTATGAATGGGATAATTGTGCTCCAGCCGCAGTTGCTTTGTCTGCAGGACTTCATGTTTCAAGACTTGATGGATCTTCGCTGTCATACAATAACTCAGATCCTTGGCTACCTGACCTCTTGATTTGTCATCCAGATTTATCTGAAACAGTTTTGAATGTCTTACACAAAGCTAAGGAACTCTAAATGCGTCTGGTAATTGCTCGATGCACTGTTGATTATGAAGGTCGTCTTTCCGCACATCTACCTGAAGCCATTCGACTAATTATGGTGAAAGGAGATGGCTGTGTTGCTATTCATGCCGATGGAGGCGCCTACAAGCCCCTTAACTGGATGAATGCCCCTAACCGTCTTATAGAGGAAGAAAATGAATGGAGAGTCTCGAATTCTAAAGGAGAGGCACTCACAATTTCTCTTTTAGAAGTGATAAGTGACAGTTCCTATGAAATGGGAAGTGATCCTGGTCTTCAAAAGGATGGAGTTGAGGCACACATTCAAGAACTACTTGCGGCAGAACCTTCTGTTTTGGGAGAAGGTTTTCGTTTAATCCGTAGAGAATTTCCAACAGAAATCGGTCCGGTAGATCTTCTTTGCAAAGACTCTGAAAACTCTACTGTGGCTGTAGAGGTAAAGAGACGAGGAGAAATAGATGGAGTCGAACAACTTACTAGGTATTTGGACTTTCTTAATAGAGATTCTGAACTAAGCCCAGTTAGAGGTCTCTATGTAGCACAAGAAATAAAACCTCAGGCAAAAGTGCTGGCTGAAGACCGAGGAATTGAATGCCTCGTGGTTGACTACAACGAATTAAGAGGAATCGAATCTGACGTATTGAAGTTATTCTGACTCTTTCTAGTCCAGTTCAAGCGCTACGGTAAGCCTTGTGTTTAAACGTCAGGGACAAAGATGGTCTTCACCCTCTAAGGCCCGATGGCGTGCCATTTTTATCACCTTTGTGGTCTTAGCAGCTGTTGTTTTTAGTTTGACTCTGATTTCTGCCGGATCTGGAGAAAAGCCACATATCTCTTCACTGCCACTAGCTTTACCTGTCTTAACAACTTCTAGTGTGGTTAAAGAGCCTGCTCCTACAACAACTACTGTCTCTCAAACAGATCGGCTACAAGTAGTAATTGATCTAAACAACCTTGCTTCAAAAGGTTTCCTCACATTAAGTGTTGCAGGGCCAATTGTTTTTTTCCCTGACGAAGTAAGAACATGGCTGCAACTAGACGGCACAACTCCAGAATTTGACGAGCAAACAATCAAGTCATCGTTAGATCGGGCTTATGGAGAGGTATATATTGAAGGGTCAGATGTATGGTTGAATGCAAGCGAAGATGGCCTACTAGAAGTATCAGAAGATCTGCCTGATCGTATTTGTTGTAGTCAAGACGACATAAATCTCATAACTACTGCCTTGAGTCAAGGAAAGAGTCACGTAACTCTTGAGTTGTCTCCTGTCGACAGAGACCGTGATACAGAATGGATAAATTCCACTGGTGCAACTCATCTAGTTGGAGAGTTTACGACCTACTACCCTTCCGGAAGGCCACGAGTAACTAATATTCACCGTATTGCTGAACTCACTCGAGGCGTTGTCATAGAACCGGAGCAGACATTCTCTCTCAACGAGCATGTGGGCGAGCGCACGTTAGAGAATGGTTTCGTTGCAGATGGAGCAATTGTCCATGGAGTGCTCGTACAGGCAGTGGGTGGAGGTATCTCTCAATTTGCAACAACGTTATTCAATGCTGTCTTCTTTGCTGGTTTAGATTTCGAAGAGTACAAAAGTCATTCCATATATTTCCGAAGATATCCATATGGTCGTGAAGCGACGATTTCTTGGGGGTGGCCAGACTTGGAGTTCACAAACATTACTCCATATCCAGTAGTGATCTGGACTTCCGTCACTCCTGATTCAGTTACTGTGCAGTTTTACTCACAGCCGTGGGTGATCGGTGAACAAACGGGGCAAACATCTCGAAGCGTAGGAGAAGAATGTACTGCAGTTACTACTGAACGGAGTCGTACGTGGCTAGATACCGGAGAAATAACTATTGATTATTTTCAAGCCCAGTATCGGCCTGAGGGGCTTAATTGTGATGGGACTCTTTCTGATCCAACGGCTTGCATCATTGATGAAGAATCTGAAGAGTTAGTCGAATTAGATCCAAGATGCCCGAACTATGTCCCTGCATCAACGACAACAACAACGACAACGACAACAACAACAACGACAGAAGCAAATTAAGAGAAAATGAGTATTAGCCTTTGCTCTCATGCAAGTTGATGTTGCGATTATTGGTGGGGGCCCTGCTGGCTCCGCTACAGCTATAACTCTTGCGAAATCTGGACGATCTGTTGCGGTCTTTGACAAGGCAACCTTCCCAAGAGACAAGTGCTGTGGAGATGGGCTCACAACTCTCGCTTTGAGATTAGGTGAGAATCTTGGCTTAGTTCCCTCAAAAATAAGAGAGTGGAAGAACGTTGATGAAGCGACTCTTCATTGGGAAGGTGGCCGCTCTGTGAGTTGCGCTCTTCCAAGTGGTTCAGGACTCTACGCTGCTGTGGTTCCTCGCCTTTACTACGATCAAGCTCTTTTAGATATTGCACAAACTCATGGAGCTTCTGTGTATCAAGGGCATGCTCTCAAGTCCATAACTGTCGAATCAGAAAAAGCCACTATGTTCATTGAGGGTTTGGGGGTAGTAGAAGCAAATAATGTAGTGGCTGCTGACGGTATGTGGTCACCTACCCGACGTTTCTTGGGGCTTTCAAAAGATAACTACCGGGGAGAATGGCATGCGTTTCGCCAATATTTTAAAAACGTTGGGCCAAAAACTGACAACTTGCATATTTGGTTTGAACCCGATCTTCTTCCTGGATATGTATGGAGTTTCCCTCTTAGTGAGAGAAGAGCAAATGTAGGTTTTGGAATTTTACGAGGTGGGCAGATCCCAATAAGTGAAATGGGGAAAATCTGGAAAGAGCTGCTTGAACGACCAAACATAAAAGATGTGCTTGGTGACAGATTTGAACCTGAGGGACGTCATACCGCATGGCCAATACCGGCTCGTGTGACCTCTATGCCCTTATCACATGGACCTGTTTTATTTGTCGGAGATGCGGCGGCGGCGGCGGACACACTTACTGGCGAAGGTATTGGACAGGCTCTTCTTACAGGAATTCTTGCTGGTGAAGCACTACTTGAAGAAAAGCATGTAACAGAGATTGCCAAAAGATATGAAGAATCGGTTTCTCAGGAATTATCTTCTGATCATAAGATGTCTCTCGTTCTTCAAAAGATTCTTAGCCGCCCAAAAGTGACCCGTTATGCTCTCGGTATTGCCACCTCCACTAAATGGGCCCGTAATAACTTCGTACGGTGGATGTTTGAAGATTATCCGAGAGCTCTTTTATTTACCCCAAAACGCTGGAAAACAGGGATTTTTAAGAGACTCGGGGCCTATAAAGATCGGGTTGAACCCTAATAGCGCGTAACCTTAAAGCATGGCGGAAATACACCAAATCTTTCCAGCAGCGGACGAAGAACGACCTGAAGACAGTAATGATTTCTCTAGCAATCACCCACTTGGACCGATTGGAGAAAAAATTGATGAAACTGTTGAGCATGCTTGGGAACCTTTACGAGATAATCCCGTATTAAATCGACTGTTTTATACTGCCAGTGAGCTAGGAGACTTCAGTCTGATATGGCATATTTTAGGACTCACCCAAGGTCTGACTAGGCGTAAAGGTCAAAGAGATGCCATTCGACTTGCTTTAGCTCTTGGAGTTGAATCAGCTCTAGTAAATGGAGCTATCAAATCCATGTTCAGTCGAGAAAGACCGACTCAGGAAGAACAACGACCTCATAATCTGCGCCAACCATTGACGAGCAGTTTCCCATCGGGACATGCATCAGCGGCGTTTATGGCTGCAAGTCTTCTTAGCGAACGTTCTAAAGTCAAGCCTCTTTGGTTCGGCGCTGCACTTGTGGTTTCTTTATCTCGTATCCACGTCAAAATTCATCACGCTAGTGACGTAATAGTCGGTGCTGGTATCGGATTGACACTCGGAAAAGTAATACGAAAATTGGTTTCGTTTAGATAAGTGTTAGTTCAACGGAGAGGTTTCAAGTTCTACCTCATCCGCTGCAAGCAAGAGTCGTATATCTAGTAACAAATCCGCTACTTCAGAAGCGGCCATAAGTTCACGCTCTTTTGTAGATCCCAACCCTCGGTCAATGACAGCCTTTAACTCGTCTACCTTTATCGAGTCCAATGTTTCAGTCACGTCCACTCCTTACTCTTGGGTTTGTATCTATCAATACTCCCACCATAGACCAGGTAACTGTATTACGTGTTGCGGGTTTTAGAATTTTTTTAAATTTATTTGACTGGAGCTAAGGAACGGATTGCTTCAATAGGATCTATTCCTCCAAATGGCATCACTGCGAGAGCTGGAGTTGTGATCCCATTTTTCATGTACTGTGATATCCGTTCTCGGCATTGGTCTGGGCTTCCATGAACGATCAAATCGTCCACAACAGACTCCGGTATCTCCCCAAGAGCGCCTTGGCGGTCTCCTGCATCCCATCTCTCCCAATGCGCGCCTAACAGTTCGTCTCTTCCGAGCCACTGATGAAAGGCCTTATATACCGGAACATTAAGATATGCCGCCAATGTATACCGCCCACCAGCAATCACTGCTTCTCGGTCTTCGCTTGGACAAACGAAGATGCGCGCAACAACTTCTCTATCTGGGCCTTGTTCGTTAACTATCCCAGCGACAGTAGTTACGTCATCAGGTGACAGCCAATTAACTATGGCACCATCAGCTTCTCGTCCGGCTAATCGAAGCATACCTTCGCGTAATGCAGCTACTAGAAGTTTTGGGGGCTGTTCTGGAACAAGACCAAGACGGAAGCCTTTAATACTAAACGAATCGTAATCTTCTGTAATCTTCTCTCCAGAAAGTGCATCTTTAAGGAACCTTACGGTGTCTCGCACTCTCTTATAAGGCTCTTCAAACGGTATCCCATTCCAATTTTCAACAATGACATTAGAGGATGAACCTATCCCAAAAGCTACTCTTCCCGGAGCTGCATCAGCCATCGTTGCTGCACTTTGAGCCATCAACGCAGGGCTTCGTGTATATGCAGGGAGGATCGCTGTTCCTAAACGCAATTCTGGGGCCCACGCCGCAGCAAGTGCCAGCGGGATAAGGCCTTCAGCTCCATTTGACTCTGCTGACCAGACATCGGTGTAACCGAGTTCCACTAATTCCCGATAGAAACTTTGTTGACTGTGTAGAGAGCCCGGAGCTGGGATGGTTAAACCGTATGGCGACATTTAATTACGTCCTATTGATTTGAATTATGTTTCTTCTATCTTTGCATGAAAGGTGCTTGACCGGTTAACCAAGCGAGCGATACTGACAGGTCTGGCTTGCTGTAGCCAGTAGCTCATAATTTTCAGACCAAAGATGAACGGTGCCATGAGCGTATCCGTGAGTGAGGCTTCCAATACGCACATCAACAAGAATCCATTTAGTTGGAATTGGATTCACGATACGCAGAGTATTATCTAGACTTCGCCCGCCTCCTACACCTCCGCCCACAGCTTCTCTTCCTCCCCATGGAACATAATCCCCTAAGACCGCGAGAAAAGCTGGATCTACGTGGACATCCTTTGGCACCCTCACCCACATGGCTACTCGACCATCTTCGATAGGTGGATCCTCAGATTTTGAACGTCCTTTGACCAAACGACGTTCGAGATTATTAGATACCGAGCGCACTCCTTCACGACTTGAAAATATTGGACAATCTAATGGTGGTGGAGCTTCTATGGGAATAACCCAAACTCCTGATTTTTCGACATCTCTTTTGCCAAGGGTTGCGAATGTAGAAATAATCTCACGGTCATCAACTCTCCCAGTTACGCGAGCTTGAGTTGACTTATGACCAACCGCAGTTAACTCGACTTGAAACGTAAGCTCTTCTCCTACTTTGGCATGAGAAACAAATTGTCCGGTGATCCAGACAAGAGGTCGGTGGGTTTCAAATTCAAGTACACGAATCGCTGCAGCAAGACCAGTTCCACCAAATAAGTTTCCAGTGCTCGAGCACTCATCTTGAGTAATGGGAAGTACCCAATGAAATTCGGAACTCCCTTTACGAAGGTTTTCAGTCAGGTATTGCTTTCTAGTCATTGCTTGAGGATGCCTTGTTCGGGAAGAAATAGCACCTAAGGATCTATAGGCCCCATTTAACTTCGCCCTTAAGACAGAGATAGGGTTATCTAAACTAGTGAGTCTTAACATAAGGAGTTTTTGTGAATTCTGGATTTGACCTAGAGAGATTAAATAGAGTGGTTGATCTTTGCGAACGCTACGTAGACGAAGGCAAATTACCTTGCGCTCAAGTTCAAGTCGCCCTAGAGGGGGACGTGGTATTGCGTCATACCACTGGAATGGCAGATATTGAATCTAATAAGCCCCTCGGAGATGATTCAATTTTCCGAATTTATTCGATGACTAAACCAATTACTTCAATCGCTCTTATGCAACTATACGAACAGGGAGAATTTCTCCTTGAAGATCCTGTTGAGAAATTTTTGCCTTCATTCAAAAACCCTGTGGTTCTTTTAGGAGGGTCGCTATTCAAGCCGGAAACAAGACCCGCGCGAACAGTCATGACTGTTCGTGATCTCCTGACTCACACTTCGGGGTTAACTTATGGGTTTCATTTTCAAAATAATCTTGATCAGATGTATCGCGATAAAAAGCTTGGAGGCCCTTTAACTGGGAAACAAGGAAGAGCAAATGTTTCCCTGGAAGAAGGCATAGATCTTCTTGGTGGCCTACCTCTTCTTTTTGATCCGGGAACGGCGTGGAATTATTCCATGTCTACAGATGTCTGTGGTCGGCTCATCGAAGTAATTGGGGGTTGCGGCCTAGATGAATATCTAAAAGAAAATATTTTTGATCGCTTAGACATGTCAGACACTGGCTTTTTCATACCCGAAGACAAGATTGATCGTTTTACTTCTACATACATTTTGGGAGAAGATAGATCTCTTCAAATAATCGATCCTGCAGAAGATAGCCCCTATCAAAAAGAGCGCCTTTTCTTATCAGGCGGAGGTGGTCTTATTTCAACTACAGACGACTATCAAAAATTCGTGAACATGCTTTTAAATATGGGATCTTTTGAAGAAGATCAGATAATTGGTCGTCGGACGTTAGAACTCATGACTATGAACCACCTCCCTCAAGGAAAGTTACTCAATGAAGTAGGGCGATCAACTTTCTCAGAAACTGCATTAGCCGGAATGGGGTTTGGTTTAGGTTTTTCTGTGTTGATGGATCCTGCAGCAAATGCTGGTCTTGGAACTATTGGAGAGTTTGCTTGGGGTGGTGCTGCGAGTACTAGATTTTGGGTTGACCCTGTTGAGAAGATCAGTTGTATCTTCATGACTCAGTTTATGCCTTCGAGTTACTACCCGATTCGGCGTGAATTAACCACGAGTGTATATCAAGCCTTGAAATAAAATTTTTTATCTCAAATTAAGGTTCTGCTTTACTCAAATTGAGTTTTTGATGCCAAATTTTCAAGTTTGGCGATCCATGCTTTGCTTGAAAATACTGGTCTGAGTTGATACATAAATTGAGCATAGTCACCTTCAAATTTGCACTGACCATTCATATACGCGAGATCTGTATCTAGTTCTCCTTTGAACCACTCAACTGCATCGGGGTAGCGAAAAGTGGCTGTGACGGCATCGTCTTTGGTGGGGCCAGAAACTAATTCTTGGACTTTTCCGTCGACGATTACCAAACAGAACTGAATTTTTCCAAGTGGAGTAGAGGTAATAACAAATTTTACTCTCCCATTAACTTCTTTTTGTTTTGTCAGATCAGAAGTCATTTCTTTAAATTCTTGCAACCACTCTTCTGAAAGAAATACCGACATTATTTGATCTCCTTAAATCACTCTCTGATGCCTTGGAAAAGGTCATCTTCAAAAACGCCTTCTTGGATTTCTCTTTTCAAGGACCGCACTAAAACATAGTCGTCAAAGGGATGCACTGTGCGAGCATGCTCATCTGGTAATCCGAACCAGAAGGGTGAATCTGGGTCTACTTGAGTGGCATGGGAGCGTAAAGCCTGTCCTCGAATTTCCCACCAATCAGAAATATCTATTCGAGTCGTAATGCGGTGATCTTGAGATCTTCTTTTGAACCAAAATTCATCGTAGGGTGATTCAAGGCCTAATTCTAGAAACTTCTTGTGTAAACCTTCAATTCTGGCGCGTGACCATACTGTTTCGTAAAGTTTTAATGGCTGCCATGGCTCTCCAGAATCCGGATACTTCTCTGGATTTCCGGCAGCTTCAAAAGCTGGAAGTGAAATGTCATGAACCATTAGGTGATCAGGATGGTTATATCCTTTTCGTTCATCCGGATAGGTGACAATAACTTGAGGTTTTTCTTGGCGGATAACTGCTACAAGTTTTCCCACTGCCTCATCAAATGGGGCATTCATAAATGCTTCTGGGTTGTCGTTGTGTTCACTTTCTTGCATTCCTGAATCCCGATATCCCAACATAACCACTCGGTCATAGCCAATGATTTTTGCCGAAGCTGCTAGTTCTTCTGCCCTGACTTGCGGTAGATTCTCTTCTATTTCTGGCTTTTGTAATCCAGGGTTCAGGATGTCGCCAGCCTCACCCCCCGTGCAGCAAACCAAAACTGAATGAACATTCTCTGTGCGATAACGAGCAATCGTGGAAGCTCCTTTAGAGGCTTCATCATCCGGATGGGCATGAACAGTTAGGAGACGTAAAGGTTTTTCAGACATGGCTTGAAACAGTAGCGGGCCAGATCACCAAAACAGATGACCTGATGGAAAGAATCTTAAAAGCAGTAGTAAGATAGAAGTATGGAACCTGAAATTTGGCGCTGGATATGGCTAGGAGCGGCCGCAGTATTCTTATTGGGTGAAGTAATTATCGCGGGAGGCGTCTTCATGCTTCCTTTTGCCGGTGGAGCCGTCGTTGCATCCATACTGGCTTTTACGGGCTTAGGTGACACCCCTCAATGGATCGCCTTCATTGGTGTTTCTGCAGCTATATACATTGTCCTAAGACCTGTAGTTAAGAAACTAAATCAAGGAAAAAACCCCATCGGCGTTGGAGCTTCACGTCTGGTTGGAGAAACAGGAACGGTAACTAGCCTAATTAAGCCAGGTGCAGAAATTCTTGGAACTGTACGAATTGGTCGTGAAAGTTGGACTGCAGAAACCTTAGACGGACAAACGCTACAAACAGGCACCACAATCAAAGTTATAGAAATACAAGGAACTCGAGCAGTTGTCTCGCCAATTGAAAATTAGAAACACTTATCTAAGGAGAAATACATAATGGATTCAGGAATAATCGTACTAGCCGTTCTTGCCGCCTTCTTGTTCATCTGGATGGCCGTTGGAATCAAAATTATTCGCCCTTACCAGAAAGGTGTTGTTGAACAGCTTGGTCGGTATAAGTCAACTTACGACCCGGGACTAAAATTCGTTATTCCAATTATTCAGAGTGTCACCAAAGTAGATATGCGGGAACGGGTTGTTGATGTTCCTCCACAAGAAGTAATAACCAAAGATAATGTGACCGTCACTGTAGATGCAGTCATTTACTATGAACCAACTGATCCTCAGAGGCTGATTTACAATGTCGCTAACTTTGTTATGGCTATAACAAAGTTAGCGCAAACAAATTTACGTAATGTCATCGGTGACATGTCTCTTGATGCCGCATTAACCTCACGTGATACTGTGAATGTTTCTTTACGGGAAGTACTTGATGACGCCACAGATAAATGGGGTGTGCGAGTTGTACGTGTTGAAATTCAACGCATTGACCCACCAGCAGATGTCATGGATGCTATGCACGAGCAAATGAAGGCTGAAAGAACTCGTCGAGCCGTGGTCACCGAAGCCGATGGTATCAAACAGGCGGAGATTACTAAGGCCGAAGGGGAAAAACAGTCCGCTATTCTTGAGGCTGAGGGGTTCAAGCAAGAATCCATTCTTAAAGCCCAGGGTGAAGCTGAAGCTATTCAAGCTGTCGCTGATGCTGAACGTTATCGTCAAGACACAGTTGCTCAGGGTGAAGCCGAAGCTATACGAAGCGTTTACCAAGCCATACATGATGGCAATCCAACACCCGACCTGATTGCTATCAAATATCTTGAAGCGTTAGGAACTGTGGCTGATGGTCAGGCTACAAAGATTTTTCTTCCCGCAGAAATGAGTTCAACAATGGGATCGCTTGGAGCGATCGCTGAGTTATTCACTGGGGAAGATCCAAAAACAAAGAAATAACCAAGTCAAAATCAAATTGGCTCTAGTTGGTCTTCTCCTTCTTCGTCATTTCTTAATACCCAACCGCACATACGTGCCAACATTTCACAGCCTTCATCTGGTCCACTAGCAATAACTTCGTCTCCAGCCACGAGAGTATTTCTACCTCTTGGGTGATACACGTACCTGCCACCACGTCTAATCGCTAGAACAGTGAAACCTGGCTCTATATTCCAGCGTAACTCTGAAAGGGATGCTTCGTCTGCTGTTGAACCTGGTGCGATTGGGTATTTAACAACAACTTCATCGGTTTCGCCAAGAGCTATCCCAAGAATGGGATGAAGTTCTTCTTCCTTTTCGATAAGCCATACCATGGCCTGAGCTTGATCTCCTAAATCTTCAGCTGCTTCAGCTAAGTGGAGAAGACCTCTTAACGCTCCGGGGTCTATATCGTCTCCTGCTGATCGAAGTACCCAGAGTTCAAGGTTCTCTTTCATCTCATCTAAACGGTCTTCTAAATGGCATACTTCTGCAGCTAACCCGCGATCTGCTAATACGAGTGCGCTGTAGGCAAGCCCAACTGCAGCTTCAGAAAGATTTTTCATCTCTACTAACACATCAACTGCTCTATCGAGATCTGTGACTGCTTGTTGATCTTCTGCTCGGGGTGGCTCCCAGACCGGAGCAGCGGCTAACTCACGCAACCGAGTTATTCCATCCGGTGATCCCCGAAGGAACAGCACGTCATCCGGGACTAGAACTGTTTCACCATTAACGTCAGTTATCCACTGTCGACCTCGACGTACTGCCATCACACTCATCCCAGCTTGAACAGTTAACTCAAGGGCCGACAATGGTCGATGCGCCATATGCGAACCTTCACTTACAAGAACCCTATGAGAAACTTCCTCTGCATCTGAAAGATCAGCTACCAGTTGGTGTGGAATTCCCAGACGCTTTGAAACAATTCGCGCGATATCGACGGCATCATTAGCCATTCTTTCTATCGAAGAAACTACCTGCAACACTGAAGACATACCTTCAGCTTCACGAGAACTTCGAGCTGCCAAGACGCATACAGCACGCATATCATGCACTAGTTCATTCATCTGACCTTCAAGCTCATCTACTTCTTCTGCCATATCTGGGTCATCGAAGTACAACGCGGCATAGGCCAAGTCCACCATCAGTTCTGACGTGTCCTTTGCTTCTGTCAACATAGCTCTTAAAGTTCGTGGTTTATCTTCCATAGTTCCTCACTTGAGGTTGTCGATTAATGCTAAACCCAGCAAGGGGCTGAGTGCCAAAAAAACTTTTATTTGGTGCACGTGATTCAGATTTTTCATATAACCCCTACTACCACCATGGCTATCACAAGGGTGAAAGCTCCTACTAAATCCAGAGAAGACGTGACCATCGGTATTCCATAAGTGTCAGGGTCTAACCCGAATCGGAAAGCAGCCATTGTGGAATAGTACGCAATCACTGTGACCATGGTTACTGCCAAAACGCCACCTATTAAAGCAACTAAAACTAATTGCCAGAATCCAGGAGAGTTTTGGCTGGTTATTACACCGAGGACATGAGCGGCGCCGGCAGCAGAAATGAACACAGGCATTGCTACCGCTACAAGAGAACGGATGTCTCTTACGCTAGTTCTACTAGGTATAGGTGTTGCATCATCTAGCCCTAGATGAAATTGTGTCGAAAGACGGCTTGAGAGAATCCCACCTAAAGCTCCTGCGGTCGCTAAAAATGCAGGCAACATGATAAGAACAGATTTTGATGTTAGTAAATCACCGATTCTTTTCTCAACAATTACTCCTGCTGCGATGTCTATCAATATCGCTATAAATAGGACTGGAGTTGATTGCCTCACGATTCGATGAAGATCATTCTCCCCTAATCTCCACATTAGAAAAGTGCCAATCAAAACTGTCGCCACTATAAGAACAGCTAAAAAGCCCACTGAAGACGAATTATTTATAAGGTTCGCTGCCAAAAGTAGAGCAGGCACCGTAACTAAATCTCCGAACGCTGTTACCAAAGGAGACGTTACGTTATCTAAATCCCATTTATAACGAACTGAACCAGCAACTAGAATGAGAGTTATTAGAAGCACCGCTGCAGATGCTAAAACTCCACCTAGCGTTGAAATGACTATGAAGTCCGCGAGACTCATAGTAGAAGAAATCCCAAAAAGGCTTGCCGCTCCTCGGCCCATGACCGCAAGCACTACACTAAGAAACAAGGTCAGAATGGCAGTGGCTAGTAAGTTTTGACCTACGACTCCATCTCTTCGAAGGTTAAGTCGGAACGTTCCAGTATGTACCGCTGTTCCAAGACGGCTACCCATCGCCCCGAATATGTTTCCTCGTAAAGCAATAGCTCCCGGAATCAGCATTAAAAGCCCAGGAAGTTCATCAAGTTTCACTTCGGCTCTTGCTAAAAAAAGCCCTCCTAATGATGCAGCTAATACTCCAAGAACAAGGGCGAAGAACCGTTGTTGAGCATCGATTGAGGGCACAAGGATTTTTTTCAGGCTCAAGCCTTCCCTCAAGTTGATCCCTGCTGACATTTACCCAGTCTGGTAGATGCCAACGTATAATTGGCGCATTCTTGCTAAATCAATCAAACTCCAAGACAGCAAACTTTCACTCGCCTTTATAAGTGTTCAGGTCTCTCTAAGATCACGAATGAACCTGTAGCAGAAGCAACTAATTCAGAACCAGAGGTAGCTTTTGCTTCAAGATGGACAAATCTTTTACCGAATTGAAGTATCGAAGCATGAGCTTCTATTTCTCCATCGAAAACAGGTTTTAAATAACGAACCTGAATTTCTATAGTTGCACAAATTTGATTGGATTGAATTGCTCGCATTGTGGCTATACCCATTGCTTGATCAATCAAGGTGAACATTACGCCACCATGTACAACTCCGTGAGGGTTGCGATGATTGTCGTTAATTACTATTCGACAACCATTCTGACCATCTTCAAAAATATTTTCCAAAGAGAAAAAATCTCCGATGGGGTACGGAACATCCAACTCTTTTTTTTCAGGTAGAGATTCTTGACTCATAATTTATCTGGCTTACTCATACTCCTAGTAGCGCCAGAATAGCATCGATATTTGCTAGAACACTTGCCGGACAATCTGTCAAAATCCCGTCAGATAAACAAGGAGCTCCAAATGCTGTAGCTGCTGCTTGCAAAGTTGAACTAGGTAGATACGAAAGATCAGGAAGCCCTGAATCAACAGTCGTTGTTGGCGGTGGTGTTGTTGACGTTGTGGTTGTCGTAGTTGGTACAGGAGGCACATTCGATGCACTTAGGCCCCGTACCTCAAGTTCTGCTAAGTGGGCGTTACGAGTTCCTCCTCCATACCAACCATCAGCTTCTACTCCGAGGACTGTCTGGAGGACAACTGCTTCGTCGCTGGGACCCCAAGGGTATGACGCCAATAAAACCGCTTCTTCATCAATCGGTGGCGCTGTTGTAGTTGTAGAAGCAGGAACTGCTGTAGTAGTTGTACTCGTTGTAGTGGTTGTGCTCGTTGTAGTGGTATTAGGGGTTTCAGTTGTAGTAGAAGTTGATTCAACTGGAGCCACAGTTGTAGTAGACGGTATGACTAACTGCGTAATTGTTGGATTATCTGAATCTCCAGCTGTTCCAGAAATAAGCAAGCCAATAACTGCAGCCAAGAGAAGGCTTGTTACCACTTGTGTAATCCATCTGACCATTTTTCTAGTCTCTCATTACTTAGGCTCTTTTTTGTGTCACCCCTTCTAGTTTTGATAAGTATTTCCAAGAAATTCCAGTCATTCAATTATAAATTTCAACATTTTGTCAAAAAGCAGCCGGTAACCTGCGAGTTATGAATAGTGGTAGCACAAATGTTGGCGTGGGTTCTTTTGAAGTTCCTACCTTTGATCCACAATCCTTTGATTTAGCCCATTTTGGCCTCTTTACCGAAATCGTTGACGACCAGCGATACCAACGCAGTGTTGAAAGATTCAGAGAACGCGGAATCGCTTTACCTACTTTCTCTCAACTAGCTGACCCAAATAAAATTTCTGATTCAATACGCTCAGACCTCAGTGAGATAGATCGCGATGCTGCTGATCCTTTGAATCTCTACCGAGTCCATTGGTATAACGATTTTCATGGTGGATTTGTTGACATTCCAGACCATGTGGTTCTGACTAGTGAAATGACGGGTGTGGACTCCCCTATTATTGTTGCATTTGGTAATCGTTTCCCAATGATTGGTGCCCATAAAGTCTTGGCTGCTTATTCCTGTTTAGTTCCACGAGTGGTAACTGGGCAATATGATCCAACCGCCCATAGAGCGATATGGCCTTCAACTGGAAATTACGCTCGTGGAGGTGTAGCTATTTCTCGGTTGATGGGTTGTCGAGGGGTCGCTGTTCTTCCAGAGAATATGAGCAGGGAACGATTTGAATGGCTTGATGAGTGGATAGCTGACCCAGAAGATGTGATAAAAACCACTGGCTCTGAAAGCAACGTGAAAGAAATTTATGATGCCTGTAACGAGCTTGAAAAAGATTCTGGCAATTTCATTCTCAATCAGTTCTCTGAATTTTCCAATCATATTGGTCATCATGAAGTCACTGGTCGTGCTCTTGAACACTTGTATTTGAATCTGGCAGAAAGTCATCCTGGTTTGAAACTCTCAGCATTTGTTGCTGCTTCCGGATCTGCGGGAACATTAGCGGCCGGTGAGCGTCTTAAAGCGGAATATGGTGCCCGAATAGTAGCTGTTGAAGCTCTGGAATGCCCGACCATGTTGTACAACGGTTTCGGAGAGCACAACATTCAAGGTATTGGAGACAAGCACATTCCATTGATTCATAATGTGACAAACACTGATGTGATTGTCGGAGTAAGCGATCGGGCTTGTGATGAACTTGGGGTTGTGTTCAACTCACCGGAAGGGCTCTCCCATCTCACTGACTTAGGGATTGATCCTTCAGTTGTTAGTCAACTCGGTCATTTTGGTTTATCTAGTATTTGCAATGTTTTAGCGGCTATTAAAACTGCGAAATCGCTTGGCCTCGGTTCTGACGATGCAATCGTAACGGTTGCTACTGATGGTGCGGAATTGTATGCCAGTGAACGTGAGGTAATGGCTGTAAGTCGTTATGTGAATGGTTTTAGTTCAGAGGATGCTTCAGCTGCTATTGAAGAGCATCTACAAGGAGCAGACACTAACGACGTTGAGGTTCTTGACGAAACCGGTAAGAATCGTATATTTAATCTTGGTTATTACACATGGGTAGAGCAACAAGGAATTGAATTTTCTGATTTTGAAATACGTCGGGATCAACATGTTTGGCAACATTTGCAGACTTTGGCTCCTGCGTGGGATGAATTGATTCAAGAATTCAATGACCAAACGGGAGTGCTAGCTGGTAGATGACTTCGTTATCTCAAAACCATGGGTGGCTGGGTTCTCCTGCCGGTGCTCTATGGCCTGCTGCGGAACTAGAAGCATCATCTGAGCAACAGAACCCTTTCATAAGATTTCGAAGTTTTTTATGGTCGTACAAGAATGCTGTTGAAAAAGGTTTCACCGACAGAGATTTCATCCAGTTGGTTAACCGGTTAGATAATTCAATTGGTGAAGTTGATGGAACAGGGTTTAGTCAAACGCCTTTTGAAAATTGTTCTGACTTAAGTTCCGCTATTGGCAGAACAGGCGATCTTTGGATTAAGAATGAAACTGAGAATGTTTCAGGAAGTCATAAAGCACGGCACTTGTTTGGGTTGGCTCTTCACCTTGAGGTAGATGAAGTTCCATTAACCACCCCTCTATCAATAGCGTCATGTGGCAATGCTGCCCTTGGAGCAGCTGTAGTGGCTCGAGCGGTTAACCGGCCTTTAATTGTTCATGTTCCGGTCTGGGCGGACACTTCAATTCTTGATCATCTTTCCAACTTGGATGCAGATATACGTATTTGTGAGCGGAAAGAAAATGAAGAAGGCGACCCTTGCGTTCTTAGGTCACAAGAAGCAGTAGCGGAAGGCGCTATTTCTTTTGGGTGTCAAGGAACAGAAAATATTTTCACAATTGATGGTGGACGTACTTTAGGTTTTGAGCTAGTTGATGCTTGGATAGGTACTCAAAAAACTCCTGAGCATCTTTTTATTCAAGTCGGTGGTGGAGCTCTTGCTTCCAGTGTGATCCAAGCCTTGTACACCTCTTTGAACCTGGGTGTTCTGGAACAGCTACCTGTACTGCATAGCGTCCAATCTGAGGGGTGTTCTCCTTTAAGTAGAGCTTTTGACATTGTGTCTTCTTCTGTGAACCCATTTGAAAGCTTGGATGGTGATGAACCAATGTGGGCTTGGGAAAATCCGAATTCAGTCGCTACCGGAATTCTTGATGATGTTGTATATGACTGGAAACCGATCGTATGGGCACTATTGGAGATGGGGAGTAGGCCTATGAGTGTGAACGAAGAAACTTTACTTAAAGCACATGAACTCGTTCATGGTCATACCAGTATTTCTCCGTGTATTACTGGTACTTCAGGATTCGCCGGCATACTTGCTTCCCATGAAGAAGGTACTTTGAGTCCCGATTCTGCTGTTGCTGCTCTTGTAACTGGAGTTGAGCGATAAAGCCCTTTACCTTTCTTCCCGCCGATAAACCTTTCCGATTTCAGAGGGTGAAGCTGATGGGCGGTGTCGTGCTCTAATGGAGATGATTAGGAGCACTCCAATGGTCAGCAGATAGGGAATCATTGAGAGCAGGATTGGTGAGAAATTAACTCCGAATGTTTGCAAGCGTGTCTTAAGCGCTAGTAATCCGCCAAATAAGAGAGCCCCTATTGCCGCCCGCCCTGGTTTCCAAGCTCCAAAGATGACCAGTGCTACAGCAATCCAGCCTCGTCCCGCAGTAGCACCGTCTTGCCATGAGGTAGTAATACTTAAAGTCAAATACGCGCCTGCTGCGCCTGCTAAAGCTCCGCCAGTGGCAACTGCTGCGAGTCGTATTTTAACTACTGAGTAGCCTGCTGTATCTACAGTCGAAGCAGATTCTCCTGCCCCACGAAGAGCTAGGCCGATGCTGGTGCGAGTTAGCAAGAATGAAGTTAGAAGCCCAACAAGAATTGCGAAATAAACCATTGGTGACTGCTGGAAAAGAATCGGTCCAACCCAAGGTATGTCCGAGAGTGGCCCCCAATCGACATTTGAAAGTATTGCTCCTGGTGGGTTACCAACAGCACTCTTGCCAAAAAATGCGGAGAGTCCTAAACCTAAGAAAGTAAGTGATAAGCCTGAGACAACCTGTTCCGCCCCTAGCACGACGGTAAATATTCCGTGGATTGAAGCGAATGCAGCAGTGACGATCATTGCGACGAGTAAGGCCAACCAAGGGTTTTCGGTATTGAGAGCAACCAGAAATCCTGTTACCGCGCCTAGCGCCATCATTCCTTCTACTCCTAGATTTAAGACTCCGGCTTTTTCAGAGATAAGTTCTCCTATGCATGCAAGGTATAAAAGGGCGCCGAATGAGACCGTGGTGCTAAGCATTCCAATCATTGATGCTTCATTCATGTCGAGCCGCCTTTCTTCTCACGTTTTACGCTTTTCAAGCTATACCGATTGAAAACTCCAGCTCCGATTGCTCCAAAGAGAATAAGAGCCTGAAGGATAGTGGATACAGAAGATGAGACTCCTAGAGTTTGGATGCTTAAACCTCCGACTTGCACTGCACCAAAGATAAGGGCAACTGCAGCGACTCCTGAGGGCCGCATTAACGCAAGTGCTGCAACAATGATCCCAGCAAATCCGTAGCCTCCTGATACTCCTTCAACAATCCTGTCTGAAGTTCCTGATAATTCAATTCCGCCTGCTAAGCCTGCTATGCCTCCGCTTAGCACCATAACTGTGATGATTTTTTTATTTAAAGAAATACCGGCATAGCGGGCGGTTGCTCCTGAGGAGCCTGCAACTTTTAGCTCGTATCCCCAGGTTGTGCGACTAACTATAAATCCAAAAAATGCTATGACTAAAAAAGCAATAATTACGCCCCAATGAGCTCTTCCGAAGAGTTTAGGTAGCCGTGCTTCATCTGCAAGTAATGGTGCTAATGGAAACCCTCGAGATTCAGGATCTTTCCAAGGTCCGTGTATGAGCCACTGTAAAAGCCTTAATGCGACTTCATTGAGCATAAGTGTTGTAATGATTTCATTTACACCGATCTGAGCTCGGGCAATACCAGGTCCAGATGCAAGTAACGCCCCCCCAAGAATGGAAGCGATGAGCATCAATGGAATCAGTAACGGGCTAGCCCATCCTTCACCTATTTGCGCTATCCAAGCTGCCATCATTGCTCCAGCAAGAATTTGACCTTCAGCGCCAATATTCCATAGCCCCATGCTTCCAGCGACTGCAACGGCGAGCCCTGCCAGTCCAAGAGGAACTGCACGATTGAGTGTTTTAGCCCATGCATTGGAACTGCCTACGGAAGAGTTGAATAGTCGTTCATAGATTTCAATTGGATTATGGCCGGAAGCAACCAGTAGCAGTATCCCTGCCAGTAAGGCAACTACTAGGCCGATTAAGAATGAAAGAGGTTGCCCTCCTCGGAGTGGTTGTTCCCGGCGAACCAGTACTAGACGTTTCATGATTCGTCTCTTTTGCCTGCCATCGCTGCTCCGATATCGTGCCGATGGGCGGTCGTAGGATCAAATTCTTTTACTATTTCTCCCTCGTGCATGACTAGTAATCGGTCAGAAAGTGTAAGCAATTCATCGAGATCTTCAGAAATCAAAAGTACTGCTGCTCCTTCGGTGCGTTCATCTATAAGCAAGTCTTGAATTGCTTTCACACCTTGTATGTCTAATCCCCGAGTAGGTTGTGCCGCTAGGACTACTTTTGGGTTCCCGCTTAACTCTCTACCAACTAAAAGTCTTTGAAGGTTTCCGCCTGATAGACCAGCTATTGGTTCATCTATCGGTCCGGTTCTTACTCCAAATCGTTCAATTATTTCTTTGCAATAGTTCACTGCCTGTTCAGAAACAAGAAAAATGCTTTTCCTTAAATTTTTGTAGCTTCGTAAAATTGCATTTTCAGTGACGGTTAAGCGAGGAGCCAGTCCTACTCCTAGCCGGTCTTCAGGAACATAACCAAGCCCTGCAGTGAAGCGTTCTGAGGGCGGAGCATTTGTAAGATCTTTACCGGAGATAGTCACTTTTCCTGATGTAATTGGCCTTAAGCCAGCTATAGCTTGGGCCATTTCTCGTTGACCATTGCCAGAAACTCCGGCGATACCTACTATTTCGCCACTTTTTATCGTCAAATTCAGATTTTTTACGGCGGGAAGGAATCTATCGTCTAGCGTTCCAAGTCCTTCTATAGTCAGCATCGCCTCACCTGGTTCTTGATAAGGAGGCCTCTCGCTAATCATGGGCGATGAACCGACCATGAGGCCGGCTAAATCACTTTCATTTACTTCTTCTACTTTCAAAGAGGAAGCAACTGTTTTACCTCCGCGGAGCACTGTTGCTTCATCGCAGAAAGCGGTAACTTCATGTAATTTATGGCTTATAAATACAACTGTTCGACCATCTTCAGCTATTTTTCGCAAGACATTTCCAAGTTCGTCTGCCTCTGCAGGAGTTAATACTGCTGTTGGTTCATCCAGAATTAGTATCTGCGCTTTCCGCCATAATGTTTTGAGAATCTCTACGCGCTGTCGTTCTCCCATTGAGAGCTGCCATACAGGTCGTGTTGGATCTATAGCAAGTCCAAATTGTTGGGCTATTTGCTCTACTTCTTTCTCAATGAAACTCCGTCTAATAATTTTCTCTGAGGCGCCAAGAACGATATTTTCGGCGACTGTGAATGAAGGAACCAGTCGGAATTCTTGATGAACCATGCCAATACCAGAAGCTAAGGCATCTGAAGGAGAATGAAACCAGTGTTGCTCTCCATTGATGCGTACTTGACCTTCGTCTGGTCTGTAAACCCCAGAAAGAATATTCATTAAGGTTGATTTTCCAGCTCCATTTTCACCAAGTACAGCGTGTATCGTTCCTTTTTTGACACTCAAAGTGGCCCCCGCATTAGCAACCACACCGGGGAAACGTTTCCAAATGTCAACTAACTCGATAGCTAGTGGGGAATCAGAAGTCATAATCAAATTAATTTACCGTGTAGACGCGCTAACGGCGTCAGCGGGCTAACCCACTGACGCCGTCAATCAAATCAAATACTGGCGTCAGCCTGTTGATCCAATTACGCCTTCAACGAAGCTCATCATGCCGAGCATGTCGCCGTCACTCATTGTCTCTCCAGCAGCAACTAGAACACTGCCGTCTTGAGCATTAATAGGTCCAGCAAATACATGGAGTTCTCCATCAATGATGGCTTGTTGCGAGTCTGCTACTGCTGCTTGTACATCACCAGGAACATCATCAGCGATCGGAGCTAAAGCTACAACTCCGTCAGCCATTGATCCCCACCATGATCCGCCGGAATAAGTTCCATCTGCGGCTTGCTCAATAAGCTGAGCATAACGGTTGGACCAATCCCAAACCGGAGCAGTCAGGTGAGCATTTGGTGCAAAAGCACTCATGTCAGAGTTGTAGGCAACCCATCGAACGCCTGCCGCCTCAGCTCTTTCGCCTGCTGCGGTACTGTCTTGATGCATGGCTATAACGTCTGCACCCTTTTCAATTAGGGCTTGCGCAGAGTCGCCTTCAACTGCTGGGTCAAACCAAGTGCTGGTCCAAATCACTTCAACCTCGGCATCTGGGTTCATTGACCGTACACCAAGAGTGAAAGCATTGATTCCACGAATAACTTCAGGAATTGGGAACGCTGCAACGTAACCGAGGTGATTACTTTCGGTCATAGCACCGGCAACCATTCCTGATAGATAACGCGGCTCATACATCCGCCCAAAAGTATTACCAAAGTTGGTGTCATTGCTCATGTAACCAGAAATATGGTCAAATACAACGTCTGGGTACTCGTCTGCCAATGCTGCCATTGACTCCATATATCCAAATGACGTACCAATGATTATTGAATACCCATCATCGATGAATTCGCGAGCATAGTTAGCGAAATCTTCTGTTCCTTCAGGAACATTCTCAACAACTGCTGTAGTTGCTCCTGTTGCTTCTTCAGCCGCTATACGGCCTTGATCATGTGCATAGGTCCACCCAGCATCACCAGGTGTACCGATGTAAACAAATGCTGCCTTTACGTCACTGCTACCATCATCATCCGAACCACAAGCTGAAGCCACAGCTCCAAAGGTAAGGACAACGGCTAACAGCGCCAGTAGACGACGTCTCATTATTTTCTCCCTCTGCTCAACATGGGCGGAGACCCTACTAACCCTCCGACAACCCGCATCAATGCACGGCTATCTTGACATATTCTCAGCGTTCATGCATCTTTCAGGCAAAAAGACTTTAAACCTGAGTTACCTGCAATGAAATTCGTGTTGCTCCGTTGTCCACTGCAGCGCTCAACATTGAACTAATTAAAGGCAAAATAATGTTTGGGTCTCCTGTAATTGAATTACCAAATGGTCCAATTTCCACTTTTAGCCCTGCTTCTTCTGCGATCTGAATAGCGGCTTGAACATGAGGTCCCGGTGATCCTTCTACGAAAGGTTCTACGGTAAATTCGGCAGTGATCACTTCTATATAATGGCTTATTTTTTTGGAGAACAGGTGATTAGTCGTGCTTCCAGATTCTACGTGCATGTTTAGCCAAGTCTTGATGAGCTTTAGCTAAGTCTGTTCCAAGAACTTGACCATCTTTGACAATCAAATTTCCTTTTACCAAAACATGTTTTGCGCGACGGTCAGGTCCAAGAATGAGACCGTCTATGGGATTTCGAATATCTTCTAGATCGCTGCCTGGCCATACCGCAATGTCAGCGTTTTGTCCTATCTCCAAAGATCCAGAGTTGTACATTCCTAAGCATTGAGATCCTCCTTGTGTCGCGATTTTTAACACTTCTTCCGGCATGAGTGCATCTGGACGCATTTCTCGCAGGCGAGCAGTGTAAAGCGCTTGGCGCAGTTCAGGGAATAAACCTCCGACTTCATTTGAAGCGACTCCATCTACGCCTAACCCAACCGGAATTCCAGCTTTTATCAGATCAGTTACTCTGCACATGCCTGCAGCAATGCGGGCATTTGAAGAGGGGCAGTGAGCTACGCCTGTTCCAGCTGAACCAAGAACTTTCATCTCTGCATCATCTATATGTATCCCGTGAGCCAACCAAACATCGCTACCGACCCAGCCCCATTCGTCAAGCATCTCAACTGGTCGACGACCAAATCGTTCTAAGCAGTGCTGCTGTTCTTCAGGTGTTTCACAGAGGTGAGTGTGTAAGCGTAGCCCTAGTTCACGAGCTAGTTCTGCTGATTCAACCATCAATTCTGTTGTAACTGAAAAAGGGCTACATGGAGCTACTACTACATGAATCATGTCTCCGTCATGGTGGCGTTCTGCAATAGCTTTTGTTGAAGAGAGTATTGAATCTCTATCTTCTACCACCCGATCTGGTGGTAGACCGCCTTTACTTTCCCCTAGATCCATCGAACCACGAGATAGGAACAAGCGAATTCCCACTTGTTTAGATGCTTCGACGATTGCGTCAAATACTCTGTCGTCACCTCCTGGTACTAGATAATGATGATCTGAAGCAGTTGTGCATCCTGTGGCTGCTAATTCTCCAAGTCCCACTAAGGCAGCTATATAAACATCATCTACTGTTAGCTCGTTCCAGACAGGGTACAGATGAACTAACCAGTCAAATAGGTTGCAACCAGTCGCTTCACCACGTGTCATCCACTGGTAAAGATGATGATGAGTGTTAACTAAACCTGCAGTGACAATATCTCCTTCGCAGTCAAGCACAGAGTCTCCACTTAGAATTTCAATTGTTCCTAAAGCAGTAATCTTTCCGTCTTCAATTGCTATATCGTCAGGAAATCTAGCACCGCGTAAAATGAGTCGTGACATAGAGATCAGGGAGTCCAGTCGGCAAACACATCTACCATTTTCTTCACATCTGGACCTAGCGGATACAAAATAGGGCACGTGCACCCGTCAGCCATATATTGGCCAACTTTTTCTCGAACTTCGTCAGGAGTTCCAGCGGCACAAATCATTTGAACAATGTCATCTGGGACGAGCTTGGAGGCTGCTTCTACTTGTTCGTGAGTAGCTGGCCATGTTAGGACTTTTCCGATTTCATCAAGAAGAGACTCGGGTACCCCTGATGCTTTCATAATGTGAGGTTGTTGACCCAAATATTGTGTGACCATCAATCGGGCACCATCTAATGCTTCTTCGCGGGAATCTGCCACCGAACACACTACTAACTGAGGACGGTCCACTTCATCAAGACTACGTCCAGCACGTTTTGCTCCGTCCTCTAGAGACTGCATGGCTTTTTTATTGTATTCAGGTGAAACTAGGTAATTAAGTACAACTCCATCGGCAATTTCTCCGGATAGTTCAAGCATTTTAGGACCGGTTGCCCCAATATAGATTGGAACATCTTTTGGTCGACGTTCTTGATAGACGTAATCAAGCTCTACCCCATCTAAATTCACGAAGTCGCCCTGAAACGTGACAGTTTCATCCGCCAAGAGAGACCGTACTGCTGTCACTATTTCTCTCATAACTCGGAGAGGTTTATTTCTTTCAATGCCTACTTTGCTAGCAAGTGGATCCCACCAAGCCCCAATACCCAGAATCATACGTCCAGGAGCTAGATCATCTAACGTTGAGAAGGTTGAAGCTAGACGTGCAGGATTGCGAGTCCAGCAGTCAACTACTCCAGATCCAATCTTTATGGTTTCGGTACAAGCTCCAAAAGCTGCCATAGGCACTACCGCATCGCGAACCAATCTTGAATCTGCTTGCCATACAGCTTCGAATCCTTTCGCTTCAGCATATTGCACGTACTCAATTGCTTCCGTTATTGAATGAGCATCTTGTAAGTAGATAGCTAGCCGAGTCATAAATACTCTTTCTTTGTTTACTTAAATATTTTTACAGTTTTTGGTGAAGCTTCTTAGCTGCTTCTGCAGATTTAGCTCTTATTTCATCTTCATCCACTCGAGTGGACTCTCCATCTTTCCAGACTACTTCATCACCTATTTCTATCTCGGTTGGCCTTGTTCCTGTTGTGTAAGCAAGATGCCATGGATCTATATAGTCATAGTTCCAAGTCACTTTGTCGTCTATTGCTTCTGGAAATAGGTCCCATCCTGTAGATAACCACTCCCAAGACACATCCGGTGTCGCTGTGACATCATTTTCCCGGTGACGAGCATACGCGAGACGGAACTCTTCCAGCATGTTTGCACCAATACCGTCTGTTCCTAATGCGATCTTATTTTTGAACCTAGCGGGCTTGGCGTAGCCAACCCCGTTGTTCATATTTGATCTTGGATTGTGAACAATAGTTCCACTTAATCCATGATTTTCCTTTAAATGGACACCATGGATAATGAGCCAATCCTCATTGGTAAGGTCTTTTAATCTTTCCGGAGCTTTAACGTCCACTTCTCCTTCGGCTACATGAATGTGAACACCTACCCCTAACTCAGAAGCAAGCTGAGCGGCAGATTCAAGAGTTTCATCGCTACATGTAAAAGCAGCATGCACCCCTACCATGCCATGCCCTCCACTTTTTAAATACCGCTCATTCTCTGCCAAACCACGTTTCGCTCCTTCAGATCCATGCCGGTCTGTTACCCCATATGAGCAATTCACTCGAACTCCGACTTCAGCACAGGCTTCAGCAATTACTGAAAGTGAGCCTTCTATAACTGTCGGTGATTCATGGTGATCAATGATGGCAGTAGTTCCCTGCTCAAGTGCCTCTAGAGCACCAAGTTTCGCTGACCATTGAAGTATTTCTAAGTCCAAGGCTTGATCTAGTCGCCACCAAATTGTTTCTAAAATGTCCGTGAACCCCTTGGGAGTATAAAGAGGAGGAGGCATTCCACGAGCTAGAGCTGAATAAAGATGATGATGAGCGCAGACGAGACCTGGAGTCGTGTTCATCTAACTCCCATCCCAATCTGACCACTGTTCTTGTTGATTTGGTGCTGCTAAAGGAAGATTATTTCGCCAATCTCCATCATAATTTCTTAGTGCTGCAGCCACTGCGCCCGCAGTTGGTACTAGACCAATTTCTCCAACACCTTTGATGCCATATGGAGAGTTAGGTTGAGGAGATTCAACAAGTCGAACATCTACTTTTGGCATGCCGCTAGGTCTAATAATTCCTAACTTACGAAGCGTGTTGTTTACTGGATATGAATTCTCATCAACGGGAAATCCTTCAGTTAATGCGTAGCCAAGACCCATATGCACTGCTCCTTGAACTTGACCCTCACATAGCACTGGATTAACTGCTCTCCCGACGTCATGTGCCGCTACTACTTCTTCCACTTCTCCTGTATCTGGATCTATGACAACGACTTGTGCGGCATATCCAAATGTTGAATGAATAATAGGATTTTCAACTCCATCATTGAGAGAGTTGGTCCAATCAATCCGGTATTCACCGAGGTAATCAACCCCTTCTTTGCATCCATCTTTAAGAGCCATCTGGCATGCGTCCGCTACTGCTCCAGCACCCATTAGTGTTCCGCGACTTCCTGTAGTTTGTCCAGGTCCCATTTCTCTTGTGGTATCAACAATCACTTCAATACGTGAGGGATCTATCTTGAGTTCTTCTACAGCGACTTGTTGAGCCACAGTATGGATACCTTGACCCATTTCTGTCCAACAATGTCGGACTTCAACTTGTCCATCAGTTCGGAAGTGAACGACTGCTTGTGCTATTTCTTTGAATCCATTTCCAAGTCCAGAATTTTTCAAACCTAGTCCAATTCCTACTGCTTTACCGTTTGCGATCGCTTGTTCATAAGGTTCTTTAACTTCGTCTAAGCAAGCTTGGGCCCCTAAGCAACCATCGTCCATTATCTGGCCAGGCCCCCAAACTACGCCTGGGCTGATCACATTCAGGTTGCGCATTTCCCATCCGCTAATTCCTACTTTTTCGGCCAGTCGATCTATGACACCTTCCATGGCGAACTGTGCTTGATTAGCTCCGAAACCGCGAAAAGCACCACAGACAGGATTATTTGTACGAACTGCAGTTGCTTCAACATCAATATTTGGGACTACGTAAGGGCCGCTTGCATGTCCTGCTGCTCGCTCTAATACTTTCATTCCGACCGAAGCGTAGGGCCCTGAATCACCGATCATTCTGACCCGAAGTCCTTGTAACCGTCCTTCCCTGTCGCATCCTGCCTTAAATGACATCCTTATTGGGTGGCGTTTTGCATGCATCAGAAAGGATTCTTCACGAGAAAGTGTGCACCTAACAGGGGCTTTCAGAACCCATGCTGCCAATGCTGTTTGTGCTTGATTTGACATATCTTCTTTGCCGCCAAATGCTCCCCCATTTGAGACAAGTTCAACAGTTATATCTTTCGCTTCAATATTTAGTACCGAAGCTATTTGATTACGGTCATCCCAAATTCCTTGGCCTCCTGACCAAACATAGAGTTTTTCGTTTCCATTCGGGGCTGCCAAAGTTGACTCTGGTTCTAGAAATGCGTGCTCAATACGTTGAGTTTGAAACACTTCCTCTACTACGTATTCTGCTGATGCTATTGCCTCTTCAACGTCGCCTCTTTTGTAAGTGGAGACTGACAATATATTTCCGTCAAGTTCCCAAACAGCGTTTTCATCGGAAGCTGCCGCAATAACGGGATCATTGAAAACTGTTAGTGGGTTGTATTCAATTTTTACTAGAGATGCGGCCTGGCGTGCTGTTTCTCTATCTTCTGCTACAACAAAAGCCAGGACATCGCCTAAATATGAAGTTCGACCACCTTCAGGTATAAAGATTGGCCAATCAGTGTGGATTATGCCTACCCGAAGTTCTCCCGGTACATCTGATGCAGTGAAGACTCGGTGAACTCCTTCTATTTTTTCTGCTTCAGTTGTATCGATTTTTACAACTTCAGCTCTTGCATGACTTGCAAGATGCACCGCTCCATGTAGAAGTCCTTCGGGTCTTAAATCATCGATATAAGGGCGATCTCCTAATGCAAGTTTTTCGGCTTCGTATTTTCGATTACGGCTTCCAATACCACCAACTGGAGTTTCTTTCGGGGTTTCATTCGCAGCAATAGATTCGACTGCTTCTAGGATTTTTGTGTATCCGGTGCATCTACATAAGTGGGCACCAAGGTGGCGTTCCAAGTCTTTTCGACTGACACTCTCAGCTTTTTTATCAACTAAAGCCTTAGCGCGAACCACAATGCCAGGTATACAAAATCCGCATTGGAGTGCGCCGTGAGCTGCGAATGCTGATGCATATCGTTCTCTTTCTTCTTCTTCTATGCCTTCTAGTGTCAATACAGAAGTATTCTCAATGCGCTCCATAGACATTTGACATGCGACTCTGGCTTTTCCATCAATAAGAACTGTGCAACAGCCGCATTGCCCTGATGGCGAACACCCATCTTTAGGAGAAAGAACGCTAAGTTCTTCTCTTAGCGCTGACAGAAGATGCGGATGCTCCCCTTTAACTGTGACTAAGTCCCCATTTAGAGTGAATGTGGTCATCGTAAACTAATTTTCCTTCATTGCTTCTGGAATTTCGACCCCAGTTTGACTGGTGATACGTGTGTAAATCTCTGGGCGGCGGTATCGAGAAAAATTGAAAAGGGTTTCTTTGTAGTCGGCGCATAAGTCAAGATCACATTCAGCGACAATTAATTCATCATCAACCGTGGAACAAAGAGCTTTTATTTCACCAGAAGGTGCAATAATTGCACTTTCTCCTAAAAGATCGCATCCTTCTTCTTCTCCTGCTTTAGCGACCCCTACCACCCACATACCGTTCTGATAGGCACCTGCTTGCAGAACTAAATGATTATGAAATCCTTGGAGACGATCTTGATTTGGATCTGGGGCATAATGTATTGGTGTGTTATAGCCGATAAGAGCCATTTCGCAGCCTTGTAAGCTCAGAACTCGATAAGTTTCTGGCCAGCGTCGATCATTGCAGATCGCCATACCCATGATTCCCCCAAACGCTCCATGCACCTCAAAACCTGGACCTGGATCAAAGTAATAACGTTCTAGATGTTGAAATGCCCGCCATGGTTCATGCTCTTCATGTCCTGGAAGATGAACTTTTCGATAATGGGCTATGACATGGCCGGTTTTGTCAACGAGTACAGAGGTATTGAAGTGTTCTCCATTGGGTGTGAGTTCTGCATAACCAAGATGAAATCCAATTCCTAGTTTTTTTGCTTCATCAAAAAGAGGCTGGGTTTCCGGGCTAGGCATTTCTTTCTCAAAATAATGGTCAAACTCTTTCTTATCTTCTACGTACCATCTAGGGAAAAAAGTTGTTAGAGCTAGTTCAGGAAAGACCACTAAGTCGCAACCTGCTTGACTCCCTTGCCGGAGTAAATTGATAAGCCTCTCAACCACTTCAATGCGAGAGTCCTTTTCTTGTATTGGGCCGGTTTGCGCTGCTCCTACAGTTACTGTGCGGCTCACTGTTCAACTCCAGATAAGTCTTTAGCATCAAGAGTCAATATTGATTGCAATAAAGTATTGGCTCCTGCTATCAAATCATCACGGTCTGTATGTTCGGAAGGATTATGACTAATTCCATCTCGACTAGGTACAAATATCATTCCAGTTGGACATACTCTTGCAAGCATCTGAGCATCGTGTCCTGCTCCGGAAGGCATCTGCATTGAAGAAAAATTTAATTGAGAGGAGGTCTCAGAGACTATGTTGATCACTCTTGAGTCAAACACCACGGGTTCAAAGCGGGCAAGCGAGCGAGAGTTAATAACTACACCTTCAGACTCTTCTAAAGATCTAATACATGTCTCCATTTGGTTCTCTGCTTCTAATAATAGTGCCTCGTCTGTATTACGGAGATCTACTGTTAATCGTGCTTCTCTTGCAACGACATTGATTAGATCTGGATGAAATTGCATTCTGCCCACAGTTGCCACCTGTCGGCCGCCCATGCGTTTAGCAATTTCTCGGGCTTCTGTCGTTATTCGTGCTGCAACATATCCTGCATCATGCCGTAAATGCATAGGAGTAGTTCCGGCGTGATTGGATTGACCTGTGATGGAATATTCTGTCCATGAAATTCCTTGTACTCCTGTAACGATCCCGATTGTCGTTTCCTCGGTCTCTAGGAGCGGTCCTTGTTCTATATGCAACTCAACGAACGCCCGCGGAGGTATTCCTGGACACGGAGCCGATCCTCGGTATCCGATACGGTCAAGTTCTTCTCCTAGTATTGCTCCGTCGATACCCTCTACTTCTAAGGCTTGTTCAAGTGCTAGGCCTCCGACATATACCAAACTTCCCAGCATGTCTGGAGGGAACCTAGCGCCTTCTTCATCAGTGAAAAAAGCCACTCCAACAGGGTAACGAGTAGTTATATCATTCTCTATAAGCGTTTCAATTAGCTCAATTCCTGCAAGAACCCCAAGATTACCGTCATACCGGCCTCCCGTGGCCACTGTGTCTATATGACTGCCGGTAAGAGTTGGTGGCCCTTCCATTTTCCCAGGCCGAGTAGCAATAACGTTTCCGATACCATCAATTGTTATTTCTAAACCAAGATCTTTCATCCAAGTAACAACTAAATCACGGCCGTCTCGATCTTCATCTGTAAGAGCTAGACGGCAGGATCCAGTGTCTTCATGTGGTCCAATAGTCGCCAGATCCTCAATACGTTGCATTAGGCGATCTCCATTGATGCGAATAGATTGAAAATCCATCACGAAGACTCTTCTACTGAAACTATGTCGGTAAAGCGTACTGGGACACGCGCTAACTCAAGATCAGTCGCTGCACGTATAGCTGCTACAACTGCAGCAGTTGAAGATATCGATGGGGGCTCTCCAATGCCTTTAGCTCCGAATGGTGCTCCAGGTTCAGACTGCTCAATAAGCGCTGCTATTTCAACTGGAGGCATGTCTAAAGATGTAGGAATTAGATAATCAGTAAATGACGCATTTCGAATATTACCTTCAGTTACCAGAACTTCTTCCATGACTGCTAGTCCTAAACCTTGTGCTGCTCCACCTTCAAGTTGCCCAACTGCTTGCAAAGGGTTAAGTAACCGGCCCACATCTTGTGATGTAACTAATTCCACTACTTTCACTAAACCAAGCTCTGGATCAACATCCACTACTGCCCGATGAGCAGAGAATGCAAATGATACGTGTGCATCTCCTTGCCCATTTTCATCTAATGGAAACGTTGGAGCATGCCTATATTCAACTCTGGCTTCTAAAGGTTCCGCTGTGGCAACTTTTAACTCTATTGAAAAGTCTCCAGTTAATGAGAGCACTTGTCCTTCTACAAGAACAAGATTCTCAGTATCTATTTCATGTTCTTCAGCCAGCCTTTTCAGTAGTTGAACTCGTACCTCCTCGCAAGCTTTTTGAACTGCACCACCAGACATCCATGTTTGACGGCTAGCCGAAGTGGATCCGGCTGAACCTACAGTCTCAGTAGCGGCAGGAGCCAAAATGACCTCTTCTACGCCAAGAACTTCTCGAGTAATTTGTTGCGCTAACGTAACGAATCCTTGCCCTACTTCGGCGCAAGCACATGTAATAGTCGCCACGCCATCTTCTAGTTGACACACCGCTGAACTGAAGTCATCAAAACCTTCTGAAAACATAAGGTTTTTAAATCCGACTGCTATTGCTTCTCCACGCGAAATATGTTTTGGATCTGTTGTACGTCCCGCTCCACCGGGTAAGGACATTAGATCTGAAGATGCGCGGTAAGAAGAAACATGTTCTGCGCAAGTGCGAATCACTTCATCTACCGGAGCTGTTCCAGTAATTACCTGACCAGTAAGCAACTTATCTCCTGTTTTGAGTGCATTATCTAACCGTATTTGTACTGGATCTATATTGAGCGCTGCAGCTAATTTATCCATCTGAGCTTCATGCCCCATGCAGGTTTGTACCGCCCCAAAGCCTCTCATTGCTCCGCAGGGTGGATTATTTGTCCTTACTGCTATGCCTTCAATGTTTGCGCTTGGAATTTGATATGGACCTGCAGCAAAACAAGTGGCGTTCGCTACAACTGCCGCACTTGAAGATGCGTAAGCTCCCCCATCAAGTAAAACTCGCGCCTCAACTCTTAGAAGATTTCCTTTCATATCTGCATGATGCCGGTACCACATTTTGGCCGGATGACGATGAACGTGCCCATGGAAAGACTCTTCCCGAGAATAAATTATTTTGACAGGTCTATTTGTTCTCATCGCAAGCATGCATAAATGGACATGAAGACTCAGATCTTCTCGGGCTCCAAAAGCGCCACCCACTCCTGCCAAAGTAATACGTACATCTTCTTCGTTAAGCCCTAGGCAAGAAGCAACTTGTCTTCGATCTGCATGCAACCACTGAGTTGATACATATAAATCAACTCCTCCGTCTTCTCCTGGTACCGCAAGTCCCGATTCAGGGCCTAGAAAGGCTTGGTCTTGCATCCCCACCTCATAAATACCTTCTACCTGAATATCGCCTTGTACTTCTTGATCTCCATGGAGAAGATTTATTTTACGAATCACATTTCCGTCTGGGTGAATTGGTTCTGTCGACTCTGCTAACTCTGGATCAGTTAATGGAACTATTTCCTCATATTCAACTTTTATCGCAGCAAGCGCCCGTCGAACTACCTCAGGATGATTTGCCGCGACAATGGCAACCGGCTCTCCTTCATAACGAACTAGATCTGCTGCCATAACCGGCTGATCCGCGTACTCTAAGCCATATACCTTTTTTCCTGGAACATCTTCATGTGTCAACACTGCATGTACACCATCGATAAGTAGCGCTTCGGTGGTATCAAGTTTGTTAATTCGAGCAGCCGAGTAGGGGGAACGCAACGTTCCTCCCCAAAGCATTTTCTCATGCCATAGGTCGCTAGAAAAAGCAAATGTTCCCTTTACTTTTGGTATACCATCTGGACGTGGAGCGGAGTCTCCTATTCGAAATCCGGAGACAGGTATTTTTGTTTCTAAATCACTCACGTTTTTCACCCCGCCGAGAAGCAGCTGCCATTTGTACCGCTTCAAGAATTCGCCCATATCCAGTACATCGACATAAGTTTCCACTTATTGCTTCTCGTACGGTCAGATCATCAGGATTTTCATTTTTCTCTAAAAGATGGCCAATAGTCACAAGTAAACCTGGAGTGCAGAATCCGCACTGAACTGCTCCTGCATCTATAAACGCTTGTTGGACATCTCCTAATTCTCCTTCAGGAGATAGACCTTCGATAGTTGTAATTTCTTGATCTATGGCTGAGCCGGCCAAAACTAGGCAGCTGCACACAACTTCTTCACCTATTTGAACTGAACAAGATCCACATTCTCCCTCTTCGCACGCATTCTTCGCTCCAGGAAATCCCAACCGCTCACGCAATACCCAAAGTAAACTTTCACCCGCCCACGCATCAGCGACTTGATGGTCTTCTCCGTTCACATTAAGTGTGTAGAAAATATTACTCATGATTTGCCCTCAATAAAAATTCTGGATGCCGCTCGACGGGATAAAACCTTAATTGCATGACGACGGTATACAGCGGAACCACGATGGTCATCTATAGGCTTTGCTGCATCTGCACACAACGACGAAAAAGCATCTAATACTTCAGAACTAACTGTATTTTCTCCCCAATTCACGCTATTGGAAAGAAGATCTTCAGCTTCCATAGACCGAATCGGGACTGGTCCAACAGTACCTAAACAACTTCGAACTCGGTTTTCCTTTTGGTCTGCGAGAAGAGTAAAAGATGCAACAGAAATTACCATCGCGTTACGCGGTCCAATTTTGCAAAATTCTTGAGGCCCTTCAAGCACAGGAACACTAATTTTTTCAATCAACTCGCCCGGTTGTAAAGTATTACTTTTTACCCCCACTACAAATTGGCTTATCGGCACCTCTCGTAACTCAGTCGATGACCGAATTGTCAACACCGCATCTAAAGCAAACAAAACTGGCAAAGTATCTCCTGCTGGTGATGAAGTCCCTAAATTCCCACCTATTGTTCCGGCATTTCGTATCTGTGGAGACCCAACAGTTCTTGACGCTTGAGCTAAAGCAGGAACTAGTGAAGACAATTCTTCTCCCATCATTTCTGAATAAGTGACCGCAGCACCTAAATGAAGCCAGTCCCCTTCCCTTCGCCACCCTTGAAGTTCAGGTACACGGCCTATTGCAACCACTTGATCAACAGATACAGCCCCTTTATTTATTTGAACCATCACATCTGTTCCACCAGCCAGAATTAAAGCTTCTGGAAATTCTTCTAAAGCTGCTAGAGCATGGTCAAGTGAGCGCGCGACAGTAACTGGCATAAGTATTAATGCTGCCGGTATTTCAACATTTTGTCAACTTTCTTAAATGGAGTACTGTTAAAACGTGGCTACTTACAATCACCCTCTTTTAGAAACGCTAGCCGCTTTTGCTGAAGCCATCGGAGCGCGCTTGCTTCTACCAAATGAGATAACAGAAACTGACTTTCCTATATTTTGGGAAAATGAGATGGTGTGCGGGCTTAGGCGGCCCGATTTAAATGAGGCTCTAAATCATCTTCTGCAAACTGCTGAACAAAAAATCGGTACTTCTCGAGAAAATATGACTCGTATAGAGAAACAACAAACCGTAGCCCTGTTGAATGATTGGGGGGCATTCACTCTTCGTAAATCAGTTG
>Ga0208408_1000044_pt1 | contig 90891 bp, 91 predicted proteins | sample ETNtaG_4_FD_185776 | JGI IMG/M metagenome (GOLD analysis project Ga0208408, IMG submission 185776) | Marine microbial and viral communities from oxygen minimum zone, Eastern Pacific Ocean - ETNP201406SV67 (SPAdes) (version 2) | ecosystem: Environmental > Aquatic > Marine > Oceanic ... | reverse complement strand
CCAATTAAACGGCTCTCGTTCTCAGCTACACTTACTAGAATTTGGAGTACCATCTTGTCAGCGTTTGGGTTATCCAAAGCAATGAAATTTATACTTCGTTTTTGCACTGAAGTAAGAAAGTGGACATCTCTACTAAAGCGATCAAGTCTGGCCACTACCATCTTGGCATTTGTTAATTCACATAGGTTTAGCACTTCATTGACTACTGCTCGCGTACTCTTAGTGCCACTCTCAACCTCGTTAAATGATTCGATTAGTTCATACCCTTCACGGGCGCAGTATTCCTCAATTGATTGTTGCTGTGCTTGTAGGCTATATCCCTCCGCTTCTTGTAATGCGGTGCTTACTCTTGAGTAGCCTATTGCCTTCATCTTCCTACCTGTATTCGTTCCTGTATTCGTTTCCTGTTTCACCTGTACGTTTCCTCCATTGGTTCCTATGATGTCAACGTACATTATAAGCCATAAACCTTTATGATGTCAACGTACATTTATTATCCGGCTGGAATTATGAAATGATGGAGTGCATACAGGGGGGTTCAATGACTGTCTCTCTCTCCGGTACACACGCGCCCCGACATGCGGTATTTTTATTTTTTCAAAAGACGGATGATTACCTGTAAGTTCTCGGCACTGCTTCGTGATAATGAGGAAATATTAAATAAACTTCCTTTTTGCGTTGAAATGATCTTTTTAATAAGTTGTTTTTTGCTTGATCGTTTTATTTTGATTTACGTCATACCCAATAGATAAAGTATTGGCATAATTACTATTCCATAAAATACCAGAACTACAGTTCCAAATACTATAATTCCAAACACTATCCCTAAGAAACTGAATGGCATTTCGGGTTGTCCGGTAAGTTTGTTCCACAGATAGTTAAGCAACCACATTGCCTGTTGGCTCATTTCACGGTCAGATAGTTCACGGCTACTAAGATAGTTCTCCGGTTTAAGTGCCTCCTCCTTCTCTAGTATTACTTCTTCCTTTTCTAGTATTACTTCTTCCTTCCCAACTATAGTTTCGTAAAGATCATCCATAGTTTTATACATTTCTTGAAACTGTTCTTGATCTTCTTTATAAGCAGCAACTAGCTGCTCTAATTCATTTTTAGAAAGCCGTTTGAGTCTGTAGGGATCAGTACCAGTCCGTTCAGTTAAATAATCAATTAAATCCCGTTGGCTGGTCACGCTAGTCTTTTATGTTAGGTGTTCTGGGGTATTTTGAGTGGTCATAAATCTAAGAAGGGCTTGATGATGAGCTGAAATATCATAGTAATTTCGCAGATTTAATGCTTAATCAAATTATAGTGAGGGAGAAATTCCACATTTGCCCATTGCTGAAAGTCCGGGACCCACTATAAGCAATTTTTCTACCATTGTCTTGCCAGCTGTATTTGCAGGCCCAGCTATGATTGCATCAATTTGCTCGGAGCTTGCGTCTTCGAACAATGTTTCAACATAACAATCCAGATCATCACCAGAAAGACCGTTGCTTCCTTGTGAAGACATATCCCTTAATTGTTGCTTTTGTTGCTTTCGAGGGTCTTCCTGAGAACCACATGCTACGATTGAAACCAAAAACCCTAAAATAAGTAATTTTTTCATATATTTTTTCACATTAAAGTCAATGATTTAAGCATAACATATCTATGTTTTACTTTTTGATTCTGACGTACTAACTTCTAATAATTGATAACTCTATTTGAAAATAATAATTAGATAGTATGTCTATACATCTGAAAAAATTTTTTGAGAGTTACGCCAATAGTTACGCCAGTTACGCCAGTGTTATACGTACTGCCTGATGCTTCGTTAAGTTAACTGGCAGTTATACTTAACCTATTTAATTTAAAGCAAAGCCCCGTAAGCATTAGCTATACGGGGCTTTATATAAACACGACCAATGGTGGGTGCTGACGGGATCGAACCGCCGACATTCGCCTTGTAAGGGCGACGCTCTACCAGCTGAGCTAAGCACCCATGCTTGATGATGACGTTGTATATTATCCCAGTTTAAGAAAGATAACATCATAATTTCTCTTCACTTAATTCAGACATTATTTCTTCTGTATGCTCTCCTCTTTCAGGAATTCTTCCAATTGTTCTATGAGTAAGATTACTAAATCGAGGAGCGGTTGTTGCTTGGATAAGTCCATCGTTATCTGCCCAAGTATTCCTATGACTCATATGGGCATCATTCATTGATTGCATTGGATTCAGAACAGGAGCCACGCATGCATCAGACTGATCAAATATCATTGTCCATTCTTCTAAGGATTTCTTTGAGAAACAGTCTTCAAGTATCTCAGTCGTTTCTTCCCAGTATTTTTGATTGAGCTGGTTTTGAAATTTTGGATGATCAGAAAGCTCCATTTTCTCTATGAACTCGTCATAAAATTTTTGCTCTAAACATTGAACCGATATCCAGAGATTATCAGAAGTTCTATAGCACCTGCTCCATGGAGGCCCATCCAATAGACTCTTTCCTCTTTCCTCGCTCAACATTCCAGTATTTTGCAAAGACATAAATAAATTCATCATGTGTGCAGAGCCATCAACAATAGCTGCATCAATCACTGAACCTTTATTGGATTTTTTCGATCCTAATAAAGCAGTCAAAACACCGATCACTAAATAAAGGGCGCCTCCTCCCACATCACCGACCAATGTGGGAGGAGTAAATGGAGGCGTACCAGGTTGAGACGCATACCAAAGTGCGCCTGAGAGCCCAATGTAATTTAAATCGTGTCCTGCTTGTTTAGACTTTGGACCATCCTGTCCCCAGCCAGTCATTCGTCCGTATACAAGTGAAGGGTGTTCGCCCATGAGATCATTGGGTCCTAATCCAAGCTTTTCCATTACTCCAGGTCTAAAGCCTTCAATGAGTGCATGAGATCTAAATATTATTTTCTTTGCAGTTTCTAAATCATCGGGATTCTTCAAATCTAATTCTATTGAACGTTTACCGCGGTCTAATATATTTTTTGTGTTTGAAAGTGTTGACTTGTCTTTTCGATGAATCACCGTAACGTCAGCACCAAGATCTGCAAAAAGCATGCCCGCGAAAGGTGTTGGCCCAAGCCCTTCCATTTCAACAATTCTTATCTCATCAAGCATAGTGATTAAAGTATCAGATTTTTTTTCATAAGGATAAAAAAAGGGGCTTTACAGCCCCTTTAAAAACGTGATGTTTATTTTTAGTTACAAGCGTCTTTAAGAGCTTTACCAGCCTTAAATTTAGGCACATTGCTTGCTTTAATTTGGATTGCTTCACCAGTTGCAGGATTGCGTCCCATTCTGGCAGCTCTATGGCTTACAGAAAAAGTACCGAATCCAACTAGCGCACAAGAACCACCGCCTGAAAGTTCACCAGCAACCGCTGATGTCACTGCGTCAATGGCTCGTCCAGCGTCAGCCTTAGAAAGTCCCGTGCTTGCTGCTACTGCATCAATAAGTTCACCTTTATTCATGTTGTTACATCCTATATATGTTTTTTTTGTTAAATCCTCTGAAAACTAGAGTTTACCGAAGATCGCCTGTTCGAAGTTTTTAGCAACCTTGAACATACAATTTATACCAGTCCTTTGAAACCCTTGTCAATAAAGGGTTTCAATATTTTATTACAAATTAATGGGGGAGATTCTTTTCAGAGGTTGGCTTTGACTTGTTTGATCGACTTGATTTTGAGCTCTCAATCTTGATTTCTGGCATTCTTTCCAAGGCAATTTCTAGAACTTGATCAATCCATTGAACTGGAACAATCTCAAGCTTGTCTTTTATGTTCTTTGGTATTTCTGTGAGATCTTTCTTATTTTCTTTAGGAATAATTACGGTCTCAATTCCACCTCTATGAGCAGCAAGTAATTTTTCCTTTAAACCACCGATTGGAAGCACTTCACCCCTTAGGGTGATTTCTCCAGTCATGGCAACATTTGCTTTCACTGGAATATCGGTCAAAGATGAGATCAAAGCGGTGCACATACCAATACCTGCACTTGGCCCATCCTTAGGCGTGGCGCCCTCTGGGACGTGAATGTGCATATCCATTGACTGATGAAAATCCTCTTTTATACCAAGAGTTTTGACGCGACTTCTGACCACTGTTGTGGCCGCTTGAATTGACTCTTTCATGACGTCACCAAGCTGTCCTGTATTGATTAGCTTGCCTTTACCTGGGATCGCTGATGATTCAATGGTGAGGAGTTCTCCTCCGACCTGTGTCCAAGCCAAGCCAGTGACTTGTCCAATCTGGTTATCTTTCTCTGCGATGCCGTATTTGAATTTTTTAACTCCAAGATATTTATCAAGACTGCCAGGCCTGACATGAACGGTCTCATCTTTTGACTTCATAACCAATGATTTCACTACTTTCCTAGCAATTTTGGCAATTTCACGGTCTAAGTTTCTGACACCAGCTTCTCGAGTATAGTGGCGAATAATTGAAAGAATTGCGCTATTCGTGATTTTGATCTCAGAATCCTTGAGTCCATTGGCTTCTGTTTGCTTCTTAACCAAATACCTCTCAGCGATGTTCATTTTTTCATCTTCTGTATAACCTTCTATGCGAATGACTTCCATTCTATCCAACAAAGGCGGTGGAATATTGAGTGTATTGGCGGTGCAAATGAACATAACATCAGAAAGATCAAAATCGACTTCCATGTAATGGTCATTGAATGTTGTGTTTTGCTCAGGATCCAGAACTTCAAGAAGTGCTGAGGATGGGTCACCCCTAAAATCCATCGACATTTTGTCAATTTCATCAAGTAAATAAAGAGGATTTCTGACGCCTACCTTATTTAGATTCTGCATAATCTTTCCTGGCATGGCTCCAATGTAGGTTCTTCTGTGTCCTCTGATCTCGGCTTCATCTCTCACACCACCCAGGGACATCCTGACAAACTTTCTGCCGGTCGCTCTCGCAATGCTTGCTCCCAGTGATGTTTTTCCAACTCCAGGAGGACCAACCAAACAAAGAATGGGTCCTTTGAGTTTTTTCACCCTTTTTTGAACAGCGAGAAACTCAATTATTCTTTCCTTTACTGTTTTTAAGCCATAGTGGTCTTCATCCAGTATTTCATGTGCTTGATCCAGTGATACTTTAGCTTTTGATTTCTTCTTCCAGGGTGCGGACAGCAAAACATCAAGGAAATTTCTAACCACAGTGGCTTCAGCAGACATGGGAGACATCATTTGAAGCTTCTTAAGCTCTGATGACGCCTTTTCATCAGCCTCTTTTGTCATGCCAGACTGTTTAATCTTCTCTTCTAGCTCATCAAATTCATTGTTGGCATTATCTAGATCACCGAGTTCTTTCTGGATCGCCTTCATCTGCTCATTGAGATAATATTCTTTTTGACTCTTTTCCATCTGATCTTTGACACGACCTCGGACTTTTTGTTCGACCTCAATCATTTCAATCTCAACCTCTATTAGGCCAATAACATACTCAAGTCTCTCTTTGATATTAATCTGTTCTAAGATTTTCTGTTTCTCATCAAGCTTCAGTGACATATGGGCGACTATAGTATCCACCAGTCTCCCACTCTCTTTGATGCTCGCTAGTGTGTTAACAACCTCGGCAGGGACTTTTTTAGTGATTCTGACGTAACTCTCTACCTGTGAAATCATCGTCCTTCTCAATGCCTGAATATCCTTGTCGCTTTCATTGCCATGCTCATTGAGTGGGCAGTAGTCTGCTTTAAAGTACTCATCTGATCGGATATCTAGGAGGTCAACTCTTGATACACCTTCTACAAGCAACTTAACTGTTCCGTCTGGAAGTGTAACCAACTGAAGAATATTTGCGAGTGTACCAACCGTGTTGATGTCTTTGATTGTTGGATCATCAATATCTGATCTCTTTTGTGATGATAGAAGTATTTTTTTATCATCACTCATAGCCTCTTCCAGAGCGAGTTTTGATTTTTCTCTGCCAACAAAGAGAGGAATCACCATGTGGGGATAAACAACTACATCTCTGAGAGGTAAAAGAGGTTTCTCCATTATAATGTCGAGCGATATATTTTCTTTATTTTCAGCCATGTCTAGTCTTCATTTCTCATCATAGTTTATTTTATATGGGTGAAAATAGCTTTTTCAAGCCTTCATTCGCCTTTGCTGATTTTGGGGTTAATTTATTACTTTGTGCCAGTTCTTTTAGCGGGTTGAGATTCGATCTCTTCTGCCTCGATGGATGGCTCTGAATCATTTGAAATAACGACAAATGGTTTTGATTTATTAACCACAAATTGCTCGTTCACAACCACTTTATCCAACTTCTTCTCATGAGACGGAATTTCATACATGGTATCGAGCAGTGTCTCTTCTAAAATAGTTCTCAACCCTCTTGCTCCTGTTTTTCTCAACATAGCAAGTTCTGCGATCTTGATGAGTGATTCTGGCAAGAACTCCAGTTTTGTATCCTCCATGGAGAATAATTTCTGGTATTGCTTGATCAATGCATTCTTGGGTTCGGTTAGTATTCTAACCAATGCTTCTTTATTGAGTTCATGCAAAGTTGAAACGATTGGCAATCTGCCAACGAATTCAGGAATCAGCCCGTACTTAATTAAATCTTCTGGTTCAACTTTCTCAAAAGTTGCCCCGAGATCAGTTTGTTCTTCTGAATCCCTAACTTCTGCAAGGAAACCAATACCGGATTTATTGGTTCTGTGTTCTATTACTTTTTCTAATCCTGAAAATGCTCCGCCACAAATGAATAAAATGTTTGATGTATCAACTTGAATGAACTCTTGCTGAGGATGCTTTCTTCCACCCTGAGGGGGGACAGATGCAGTCGTGCCTTCTATTAATTTCAACAATGCTTGCTGCACACCTTCTCCCGAAACATCACGAGTGATTGATGGATTATCCGTTTTCCTAGAGATCTTATCGATTTCATCGATATATATGATGCCTTTCTCAGCGCGGTCAACATCATAATCACAATTCTGCAGAAGCTTCTGAACAATATTCTCAACATCTTCACCAACGTATCCTGCTTCGGTGAGCGTTGTTGCGTCAGCAATTGCAAATGGAACATTTAATATGCGTGCAAGCGTTTGAGCCAATAACGTCTTGCCTGATCCGGTTGGGCCAATGAGTAAAATATTACTCTTGCCGACCTCGACGTAATCTTCATCTCTGGGTTTAGGTTTATCGATTAATCGCTTGTAGTGATTGTAAACTGCAACTGATAAAACTTTCTTTGCAATGTCTTGATCGATCACATAATCATCCAGCATCGACTTAATCTCTTTGGGCTTATAGAGGACATGATCTTGATTCTCTTCATCACCGCTCAGTTCTTCTTCTATGATGTTGTTGCAAAGATCAACACACTCATCGCAAATATATACCGAAGGCCCTGCAATCAATTTTCTGACCTCATTTTGTCCTTTTCCACAGAACGAACAATAGAGAATCTTATTTTCTTTATTCCCTTTACCTTTTTTTTCTTTGTCAGCCATTTTATTTTAACGCCTCAGTCCTTTCCTGAAGGATCTGATCAATTAACCCATATTCTAATGCGGATTGTGCATCCATAAAGTTATCTCTGTCTGTATCTTTACCAATTTGTTTTTCAGTTTTACCAGTATGCTTCGATAATATCGAATTAACCAACGCTTTCATTTTTAGAACTTCTTTAGCATGGATATCAATATCGCTCGCCTGGCCTTGGAACCCAGATATTGGTTGATGAATCATCATTCTTGAATTGGGCAAAGAAAAGCGTTTAGACTCGGCTCCACCGGCAAGAAGTATAGCCCCCATGCTCGCTGCTTGTCCGACACAGATTGTGCTCACATCAGGCTTGATGAATTGCATGGTGTCGTAAATTGATAGCCCCGAGGTAATCGATCCGCCTGGAGAGTTGATGTAGAGATATATGTCTTTATTTGGACTCTCACTTTCGAGAAATAGCATTTGTGCAACGATCAAATTTGCCATGTTGTCTTCTATCGGCCCAACGGCAAATATAACATTGTCTTTTAGAAGGCGAGAAAAAATATCGAAAGCCCTCTCCCCTCTAGGAGTTTGCTCAACCACCATTGGAATCAGGCTATTTATTTCTTCTTTTGTTGTCATGTTTGATTGTTTATTAATTCCTTAAATTCTGTTTCTTTATCAGCGAATGTAGTTTTATCTATAAGCCAATCTACCACTTGATCTTCCATAACCATAGACCTTAATTGATCCATGAGTTCCGGAGTTTGTTCATACATTTTCTTAATCTCATCTCCGTTAGGGTAAGCATTCGTAATTTCTCCAAGTTTAGTTTTGACCCTTTCATCATCCAACTCCATCTCTCTGGAAATGACCAACTCATTAACCAAGAGACCCAGATGGACTCTTTCTGTGGCGATTTTATTGAAGTTCTCTAATTCAGGTGCATCGGACTCTTTCTCGACACCAGATCTCTTCATCCAGTCCTTCTGCATAGCTGCTGCTTCATTTTTAATCATCGCTTCAGGAATTTGGATCTGATTCTTCTCTCTGAGGTAATTCATTAAACCGATTCTGACTTGTTCTTTTATCTTTGCATCTTTTTCCTTTTCCATGCTCTCAGATATCTCTTTGACTAGATCATCATACTTACCGCTCTCAATACCAAAACCTTTGATGAAGTCCTCCGTCATTTCTGCCAGTGCCAACTCCCTTACCTCTTTTACTTTGACATTAAAATTGGCCGTTTTACCAGCAAGATCCGGCTGGTGATATTCCTCAGGAAAAGTGACATCGAAATCTTTTTCATCATCTGGCTTAACATCTTTTAAAGACTCTTCGAATTCTGGCAACATCTGGCCGCCGCCAAGTTGCATTACGAAATCTTCAGCACTGCCGCCTTCAAAAACATCTCCGTCTAGCGTTCCTTTGAAATCGATTAAGAGCTGATCATTCTCATTTGCACTTCGATCCACTGATTCCCACTCGCCCCTTTGTTTTTGAAGATTCTCAACCATCTCATTGATGTCGCTTTGCTTTACAGTTGCCGATGGTCTATCGAGTTTAATTTTATCCAGTCCTTTGAGTTTAAATTCTGGGAAAACTTCGATATTTGCCGTGTATTTAAAATCACTGCCATCCACGAATTGATCAATGCTCACTTCAGGTGGTCCAGCTGGTTTAAGTTCTTTTTCTGTAATGGCTTCAGCATAAGTTGACTCCAAAACATCACTTAATATTTCTTGATTAACCTGATTTCCATATTGGCTCTGAATAATGTTAATTGGTGCCTTTCCCGGCCTAAAACCTGGTAACTTAGCAGTCTTAGCTATTTGCTCGAAACGCTGCATTTTCTTTGCTTCGACCACAGACGAAGGAACTGAGACTTTCACCTCGCGTTTCAACTCTTTTTGTTTTTTTACTTTTACACTAATTCCTGACATTTAGTTTCATCCTATTAATGGTGGGAAAGGAGAGACTCGAACTCTCACGGGTTGCCCCACTGGATCCTAAATCCAGCGCGTCTACCAATTCCGCCACTTTCCCATGAAGAATTGATTAAGGCGGAAGATTATACAATAAATTTAGGAATTATCACCAGTTCTGATTCAATCAAAAGAATATGCAACGGGGAAAGAAAAAGCCGCCTTCAAAAGGCGGCTTTCTTTTTATTGCTTAGCAAATGCGTTTAGAACTGATATTTAAGTCCCATTTGAATTTGCCATCTGGACTGACCAGAGTTATCCCTAATGTAATAACTGTCATCTGGATCTACTCCAGAGATAAGGAATCGACCTTGATCATCGGTACCGCTTACGAGTATCTGCCTACTGTTGTTGTAGTTGTACTCATAGACATGTCCTTCATCGTCATTAAGCATGTTCATCACGTTAAGAAGATCCACATAAAGAATAAACTTATGATCCTCCATTGGGCTTGGCAGCTCTTGAGTCAGTCGAACATCTAGTCTGCTATATCCCGGAGTTGTAAAACCATTTCTAGGAGCATAAGTTCCTTTGTACTGAGCCAAAGGTCCATTGTTAATATGATCCATTACTGCAGCACCAGCACTGGCACTGGCAAAGACTACATTAGGATCATTAAGACCGGTTGGTATGTATGCAAGACTATAGTCAGCATAGAACTTGCTGTAACAACGTCCACTGCTTCCTTCGCAACCACCAACTGGGCGATATGAAGGCTCATCGAATGTGATACTGTACGGCTCTCCAGATTTTCTAACATAGATTGCAGAAATTCTGGTCTCATTGTCACCAAAGAACATTTTCCTGTATTCAAAACCGGTTATGATCTTTCTAGATGTCATAAAAGATGAACGTGCCGCAGGAACATTCTCACCATCCCATCTTTGGGTATACCCATAAGAGGACTCAGCCTGAGATGAAGTCAAAGCATAAACATCTTCTGCATCGACCGAAGCCCATGATGCAAAATAGCTGAAACCGTTATCGAATGATTTTCTAACAGAGGCAGACCATGCTTCAGCACCACCTTCATCGGTATTAGTCAGCAGGTAGTCTCCTGGACCATGGGAGTAACGGCCTCGACCATCAGCTAAATATCCCTCAAGCTCCATTCCGAGTTCTTTGTAAAAAACACCTTCATTCGTGCTGTCTTTGTTATATTCAAGCGTAAGTTCGTATCCATTCTCTGTTGTGATATCAAGAGCAATATTTCCTCTCCAACTGCTTGGTGCTTCAAAATCAGGATCCGTTGTTTGAGCATCGTTAAAATATGCTGATGAGGGTATGCAGTAATTACTTGTATCACCCATCCAGAAGAAAGTTGGATCTCCAGCAGGCATCTTTCCAACCGTGCCGCCACATCTAAACGATGGAAGTTCATCATCCCACCCATAAACTTTTAGATAGTCAGATGCACCACCGGAACGACTGTAGGCATTTCCATACCATACATTTGGTATACGACCCATGAAGAGTCCGTATCCACCTCTGATTTCAGCGCTGACCACTCTGTCGACATTGCCAAAGATTGATTCAGAAGCATCATAGTTGAAACCTATTCTTGGTTGCACAACTTTCATATCAAATCTTTGAGCATTACTGAATCCATTTCTATCAACGAATTTTGGATTTTCTCTTGGTGCCTGTGGTGTTTTAACATGGTCATATCTCACACCAACATTTAGGGTTAAGTCACCCATATAGATTTTGTCGCCAACATAAACCGTTGTCTTTTTAAGATCAAAGTTTGCTGCAACAGGATCCACATCAAGTATTCCCCCCTGAGGTACGTGATACCTAAGGTAACTATATTCACCTGCTTCGTAATCAGCGATTGAGTCAAATACAACTTCGCCGTTATACCTAGAAATAAAGAGGTTATAGAGGCTTGTGTCTTCGTAATCGATTCCACCGGTTATGACATGATTGCCTAAATCGTATGTCGCTTTGAAGCTAAGATAGTCAGAGCTTGTTTCAATCCTATTCGCAGCCCTATACCTTTCTCCACCTAACCTAATGGAGTCTCCATAAGAGCCTCCCACTTTAACGGTCATCTCAGGAATTGTAAGTCCTGGCGAATAAGGATCGCTTAGATATTCATAAGTGGAGTATCTGACTTTGGTAGATAAACGATCATTCCAATCACTGTAAAGCGTGATTGAATTTCTCTCGATTTCAGGCGCATAGTAAACCCAATTGCTACTGAATCGATTATAACCACCCGATGGTAGGCTGTCTTCATCACTCTGATAGAGGAAAACTGCCCTATGCATGTCATTGATATTCGCATTCAATTTAATGATTGTTTTCTCACCCGTCTCAGGTGCTGTAAAGCTACTAAATTGACCTGGGTCAAATCCATAACGATCCTTACTGATTCTTGCAATTTCAGCAATGTCTGCCTCAGTTGCATAATCAGCACTATTCGGCATGCCGCTGTCGGCAGCACCATAAAGAGCAGGAAGTCCTGATTCAAACTCTTCATAACCAACAAAGAAGAAGAGTTTGTCTTCGATTATTGGACCACTAAATGTAAAGCCTTTTGTTTCTTCTGAGAATTCAGCAAATTCCTGATCAAAAAGTTCACCGACATCGCCTTCATCTCTTTCAATGAAGAAAACACTTCCATGAAAGTCATTTGAGCCTGATTTTGTAACAGTAGCGATTGAGCCACCTGTTGTGTTTCCTCTAGAAACATCATAAGGCGTAATATCAACTGAAATTTGATCCACAAACTCCATGCTGATTGGGTTACGCATGCTTCCGAAGCCATTGTCGTTTAGCCCAAAGGGATCATTAAAGCTGACGCCATCTACTGAGAAATCATTGAAGCGCTCATGAGCACCCATTACGGTGATTGAACTGTTCTTACTGCTTTCTGAATTAATGCTGACTCTAGGATCAAACTTTGCAAAGTCTGCAATTGAGCGGTTGATTGTTGGCACGCCAGCAATTGCATCTTCTCCAAGAGAAATTCCTCCGCCCATTCTAATCGTGCCACTATTTGCTGCAGCAGTTACACCGATTTCTTCCATGTTGTTAGATACCAGAGTGATTTCTATCGAAGCAGTCTTATTTAGAACTAAATTTAAGCCTGATTGAGATTGTGATTGATAACCTGATGCGCTCGCGTTGATCTCATAAGGCCCGCCAATGAGTAAGTCGGATACAAAAAACAAACCGTCTTCATTGGCTGTTCTTGTTTTTGAAGTTCCTGTTGGCACGTGTGTTACTGTTACTTCAGCCCCAGAAACATTGACAACACCTCTGATTGACGAAGTGGTTTCGACTTCGGCAAAAGTTGATGTTGAAAATATAAATAGAGCAGAGAGTACAAATGCGTATAGTTTTCTAGGCATTTTATTCCTCGTTTACTAGTAAAATTTTAGTTAAAACATGTTTTTTATTCGGCATTGCTACCGAATAAACAAATGCTAAAACTATTCCCTTATTTTTACAAGATGATTACTGATATATGCATATAGCTATCATGCAATGAAGATCTCGATCTTCGTTAAATAACTACCATAAAATACACTCATAAAATATTGATAAGAAAGAGATATCATTTTTATTTTAAATGATCATTTCCTATACGATATCCACCCTTAGTAAGAAAACTAAAAAGAGCTTGTTACAAAAAAACAACAAAATAATGTTGAACAGAATTTTTTAGCGCGAATTCTATATTTTTTTACAAAGAAAAACGGGAATGTTTCTATTTGTGACTTTTTGATAATTTTCATAGCCAGGATATGCTTCTATAATCTCAGGCCAGAGCTTATTTTTTTCATCTTCGGATAACTCAGTGGCTTTCATTTTGAATCTATCTGAAAAAACCTGCATCTCAATTTCTGGGTTTTCCTTTAGGTTGTAATACCAAATTGGATTGGTCTTGGCGCCTCCCTGAGAAGCCACAAGGATGTAATTATCTCCAAGAGGGATTGTGAGCAATGCGATCGTGATAATTTTCCCAGTCTTCCTGCCTTTGACTTTCATCAAGCAAAACGGCAATCCATTGAACTCACCGATATATTTACCATCGTATTTTTGATAAATCCAAACATGGAATCGGTTGAGAGACTTAATCAGTGGTTTGAATAATTCTGGTTTTCGCCATGGATACATATGATTAGATGTTATCAACTTGATATTTGAAGCACCACATATAAGATACAAAGAATGAGTAAAAATAATGAAATCAAATCAGCAGGGCTCAAAGTCACGCATGCAAGAAAGAGAATTCTAGAGGTCTTAGAGACGAGTCGAAAATCACATCTGAGTGCCGATGATATCAATAAGATTCTTATCAAGAACAATGATGAGGTAGGAGTTGCAACGGTCTATAGAGTGCTTAACCAATTTGTTGATGCAGACATATGCATTAAACATAATTTTGACTCAGGTCAGGCTGTTTTTGAACTCACTCCTGCTCACCACCATGATCATATGGTTTGCGTAAAGACCGGCAAGGTCGTTGAATTTGAAGATGAACTGATTGAAAAGAGACAAGAGAAATTAGCAAAGAAAAATGGCTACCGCATTGTCGATCACTCTCTGGTTCTTTTTGTTGAACCAATAGACGATTAAAAAAGTCCTTGGATCAGTCCTTGTTCGTCCACATCGATGCCCTCTGATGCTGGTATTTTAGGCAGCCCTGGCATGGTCATAATTTCACCACAAACCACCACAATAAATTCTGCACCAGCAGACAATCTTACTTCTCTAATAGGCACATCATGTCCTGATGGAGCACCCATCAATGATGGATCTGTTGAGAAGCTATATTGAGTCTTTGCCATGCATATTGGGTATTCACCAAATCCATCATCTTCTAACTTCTTAAACTGATTTCTTACCTTTTTGTCTGCAATTATTTCTGAGGCACCATAGATATTTTGTGCTATGTATTGGGTTTTATCCCACAGAGACATTTTATTATCGTACAAAGGTTCAAATTTAGAAGAATTAGAATCAGCAATTTTTGCAACCTCTTCTGCTAGATCTGATGCACCTTTGCCTCCTTTTTCCCAGTGAGAAGAAATTTTGCACTGGACACCAATTTCTTTGCAGTAATTAATTATTGCAGCATGTTCTTCTTTTGTATCAGTTACATAGTCATTTATTGCAACAATGACAGGAACTCCAAATTTTGTAATATTTTCAATATGTCTTTTAAGGTTCTCACAACCTTTGTTTACTGCATCTACGTTTTCTGCACCAAGATTATCCTTTGTGATGCCGCCATGCATTTTTAAAGCTTTTGTCGTCGCAACTAAAACAACTGCATCTGGTGTTAAGCCTGATTTTCTACATTTGATATCAAAGAATTTCTCAGCACCTAGATCGGCCCCAAATCCAGCCTCTGTCACAACATAATCAGCAAGTTTTAATGCAAGCTTGGTTGAAACAACTGAATTACAGCCATGTGCAATGTTAGCGAAAGGCCCACCGTGTATGAATGCCGGATTATTCTCAAGGGTTTGCACTAAGTTTGGTTGGAATGCATCTTTTAGTAGGGCAGTTATTGCTCCATCAGCATTGAGTTCTTTTGCTCTTATGGGTTCATTGGATCTTGAATAGCCAATAACCATATTTCCAATCCTCTTTTTTAAATCGTCAATATCTGATGCTAGACAAAATACAGCCATGATTTCAGAAGCAACAGTAATATCAAAACCACTCTGTCTGGGTATGCCATTGCCAATCCCACCAAGACCACAAGTGATATCCCTTAAAGATCTATCATTCATATCAACCACTCTCTTCCAAGTAATTCTTCTGGGGTCAATATTTAATTGATTATCCCAATGAATATGATTATCGATGAGAGCAGAAAGGAGATTATGAGCTGCTCCAATGGCATGAAAATCACCTGTAAAATGTAAGTTAATGTCCGTCATAGGTATAACTTGAGCATGTCCGCCTCCTGCTGCACCACCTTTCATTCCGAAACATGGCCCTAAACTCGGCTCTCTGAGACAGATCATTGCATTTTTACCAATATGACAAAGTCCATCGACTAGACCAACACTTGTGGTGGTTTTACCTTCTCCCGCAGGCGTGGGAGATATTGCAGTAACTAAAATTAATTTACCGTTCTTAGAATCTTTAAGTTTTTCATGATTGATCGAAAGGTCAACCTTGGATTTGAATTTACCATAGCGTTCAAGATACTCCTCTCCTATACCTAACTTGACTGCAATCTTATCAATAGTTTTAGGTTCTGCTTCTCTTGCTATTTCTATATCTGTCTTCATTTATCACTCATAAATTAATGGGGTGGACGATGGGGCTCGAACCCACGACCACCTGAATCACAATCAGGGGCTCTACCAACTGAGCTACGTCCACCATTGATTTGAAAGGATATTTTGCCCGAGAAAATTGCTTAGTCAAATTTTCTCAGTCGTTTGAAACAATTTTAGCAGAGATTATTTCATCGCCCTGTTCAATAGAATTTACCACATCCATATTTGCAGTATGTCCAAAAACAGTATGCACACCATCCAAATGAGGCTGAGGACTATGGCAAACAAAGAACTGACTTCCGCCAGTATCCTTTCCGGCATGTGCCATGGATAGTGTTCCTGCTTGATGACGATTGTCATTGATTTCACAATCAATATGATAACCTGGACCGCCTGTTCCGGTTCCATTTGGGCAACCGCCTTGAATCACAAAGTTTGGAATTACTCTGTGAAAATTTATTCCGTCATAGAATCCTTTCTCGATTAAATCTGTGAAATTCTTTACTGTATTTGGCGCATCTTCATCAAAAAGATCGATTTGGATATCGCCCTTTGCTGTTTTCATTATTGCTTGTGTCATGATCACCTCGATTTTCTGAACCGTCATTATCCATGTGTTTTATTAATTTTTCTACATGTCATGCACAATTTGATCTCTAACCTTTATAAAACAAAGGTCTTTATTCTAGTTCTTTCATTCGAGACAAAGGCATTGATTCTATTTCAGTCATGAGGCTGCTGTTCCAGCGATTGAGAAACCCAAATAAAGAAATGATTGCCAATATCTCAATTTGCTGATTTTCATCATAGTAATTCTTGAAGTCACTGTAATCCTCATCTGAAATCAGATTGGGTGTTTGTGCGGCATTCAGTGCAATTCTCAATGCAGCTTTCTCACTGTCAGAAAAAAAATTTGAGGTTTCAAATTCCCATATATTCTTCAACTTATCTATCGATATATTTTTCTCAAGAGCACTATTGTTAGTGTGAGCTATGCAGTAATGACAGCCCGATGCTTGACTGGCCATCAGGCCGACCAAGGATCTTACCTCCTCTGAGATGCTATTAAAAGAGTAAATGGTATTAACGAGCTGATTGACGGAATGCAGTAATTCGGGGTGCTTGGCCATAATAAGGGCATCGTTTGGAATGAAGCCCATCAAGGCCTTTGATTGATCCATGACCATTTGTAACTCCTCATTGAGTTCGGATTCTTTTGCTGGTGCAATTCTTGACATGATGGTTCCCTATGAATTAGATATCTAATTTTCTTTTGTGGCAGATCCCCAGTAATTGTAACCCAAAACCTTTGGCGTCTTGGGTAAGTACATCTCATCCATTCTGACAATGTTCAATCCGGCTTTTTTTATCAAATCGGGGATATTTTTATTGACATTGCAACCTCCAGAAATGTGCGGCCAAAAATGATTGATTCGATTCTGCCAAACCGCCACCTTTTCTTCAGGCGCTAGGCCGTGTTCACAAAAAAGAAGTTGTCCATCTGATTTCAGAACTCGTTTTAATTCATGCAATGCAACCGAAGTATCTTCAACGGTACACATCGTGTATGTCATTAAAACTGTATCAAATGTGTTGTCATTGAAATGCATCTCTTCAGCCTTTGAAACAATAAACTCAATCTTCGGCATCGAATCATTAATCCTTTGCTCTGCAAGCGCAATGAGTTCTTCTGATGGATCAATGCCTACCAATGAATCAATTTTACTAGAGTCCAAGTAAGGCAGGTTAAGCCCTGAGCCAATTCCTACCTCAAGCACCTTACCCTTGGCCATTGGAACTATTTTCTCTCTCTGTTTAATAAATGGCTTTTGTCCGCAAGTGTAATTTAGAAGAGATGGAAGGATATATTTATCATACATAGTGAATACGTCGTTATATTGATTCATCGTTAAGGACTTTTTTTATCATATAATTAATCGATGACTAAGAAATACTTTCTTCTCATCTTTTTCATACTTTTTTTTGATGCTCAAACTGAAGAAACAGAGATTAAGAAAGATGAGCTATTGCTTTACTCGCAATTTGGTGAATTTTGCACCATGTGTGAAGCAATCATCGTTTGCAGAGATGAGATGAATCTGATTGATGAGTCATTTCTGGATGATGAATCGTACCTCTTGATTCACATAGAAACACGAACATTTTGGTCACAAATATCAACCATTTGGGAGTTCTTCATAAGAAATTTCGATGGTTATGAGGTTAAAGGGCACTCAAGGCCAGCCAAACTCTATTACAGTCATGATGGAAAATGGTCAGACGTCGAGATCGCGAATGCTCGAATCTCAGTGGATCCCAATCTGATTAAGATGAAGCAATTTGTCATCGATAGAGAATCTCAAGACTGGTTTAGTCAAGATGACAAAAAACTGGGCGCTTGTGAGCGACTGTCTTTATGGCAAACCCTGGAATACATCGATGGACGAATTATTAAAGATGAAAACAATGAATAAAATCACACAAGTCATATTCGGATCTGTGCTTGTTCTTCTCAGGGTTCTATTTGGTTTATTCTGGCTATTGGCTGGGATCAACAAGATCAATGATGAATGGATGACAAGCCCAATTTTGGAAAATATCTTTTTGCAAAGATTGACTGAATTACCGCCTGATAGTCTTGCTGTGCTTTACCTTACAAAGTTTGCGATCCCCTTTTATCAACCCATTGGTTGGTTTATCACGATTGGAGAAATCTTTAGTGCTGTTGGGCTCTTGATTGGCTTGGCCACAAGATCATCGGCTTTGCTTTGCTTATTTATACTCTTTAATTTTGCCATTGGTGGTTACTATGATGCTTCGCTACTGCCATTCTTCATCTTGGTTTTCCTATTCATTAAATACCCAACAGGACAATGGTTTGGGATGGACGTATTGCTAGGTAGATACTTTCCTGAAAATAAATTATTTCGCTGATCAGTCTTCTTGGTTTTTACTGGTTTTGATTGATAAAAAGAACAAGACAATGAGTACAATGACTACAATTGGGGCCGCATCAGCGCCTGGCGTTGCGCCATTGCTGTAGAGTTCATTATTGGCCAAATCCATGCCGATCAGAGGATACAAGAACAAGCGCACAATCCACTCAAGAATAAAAAGAATGTACATCAATGAGATTAATTCTTTGTATCTAAGAACCACGACCCAACAAATGAAACAGAAAATCAGTTGAGCGAGACCCCAAAGAGAGAAAAAGAGATAAATAACGGGCATTGGGTCAGGATCTCCTGTCATCACGATAAAATGAGCTATCTCATGAAGACCAAATTCTTGGTAGATCAAATGAATAACAGAACGCCAAGTCATCACGGCTAAAAAAACAATGAATCCCCAATATGAAATAGAATGACCTTGGTAAAAGTTCTTAATCTCTTTTGGAAGAATTTTATTCACGATGATGTCTAAATTAATGCTTTTTTAAATTATACTCATTGTCTGTGTATTTTGGAGAATCTATATGAAAGTGGATGGAAAAACGATTGGGGATAAAAAGCAGTTCACGATTGAAGAACAATTTCATGATTGGTTTCACGAAGGCTTAAGCGCCGATGAAGTTTCAGCAAAGGTTAAAAAAATGTATGAAGACTATTGTGTGTGGAAAGAAGAGAAACAAAAAGCATTCGGAGAAAGCTTCAAAAAAAACTAGATTAAAATGAAAACAATGATCAGTGAGTCTGTCTTTTTCTAATTTTTTGTGTTTTTTCTCTCAAGTGCTTGTGACGAGCATATAGTCTTTTCAAAAGCTTTTTTCTTATTCCTCGAATGATCTTTCTTCGGCTTCTTGCTCTATCTGATTTCTCAATGCGTGATTCTCTATTCATTTAATACTCAATTTCAAATGTTGCTAAAACACTCTGACTAAAGCTTATTTGGCCAACTGCATAACTCTCCTCGGCTATTGAACTGCTCATATCAAGAGTTCTCATCTCCATCATTGGTGGTCTTATTGATTGAACGGATGATGCATCAATCTTGAGCGCCTTCCCTAGACTTGCATTCAACGGATCGACCAAAGCCTCTGCCCTCTTCATGGCATCTTTGACTGCTAATGTATGAAGGTTCTGGATGATTTGATCTTCATGACTGACCCTGAATATTGGGGCTGCAATATTATTAATGCCCTGATCGACAGAGCGTTCAATGATGCTTCCAAGTCGATTGATATTTTCGATATCAACCTTGATTGACCTAGAAATATTGTAACCATCAAAAATGCGCCTCCCTGTCTTATTTTCATAACGATATCTGGGATTGATATTGACACCCGATGTCATCACATTTTCTCTTTTGATATTAAGATCATCTGTCAATTCCAAAAAAGCATTGGTGGTCTCCGCAACCCTTTTGGTCATTGCGGGCAGATTTTTTCCGTTAATCTCAACTGAGAGATTTATGCTTGCTCGATCAGGTATTGCGCTAACCTGGGCTTTGCCTTCGACGGTTACTGTGGATGATTGTGCAAAAACGTTTGTTGAGATTGTGAATAAACAAACTATCAGAATGAATTTCTTCATACCCTCATCGTATCAAAATATTTTTCTCAAACAATACTTTGTTTTCCCAAAATCATAGAAAAACTATTTTTTCTTCTCTTCTGATAGAATTCTTTGAATGAATGAAGCTAAAAACTGCCAGTGGAGAGTTGCCAGAAGGCCAAAAGGCAACGTTGTCAATGAGGATTTTGAATACAGAGAAGTTGATATCCCTCAAATCCAAGATGGCGAGGTTTTGCTTAAGACCTTATATCTCAATCTGGCACCTGTGATGAGAATGTATATGTCTGGTGAGTCAGCAGCCGGTGAGCAATCGCTTGATATTGGCGATGTGATTCATGGCAGAGGTGTGGCAGAGATTATTCAGTCGGATCATTCTGATTATCAAGTCGGTGAGATAGTGCAAGGTCAACTCGGTTGGCAAACCTACAAAGCATCAAAGATGACCGATAAAGAAAAATTTAGAAAGATCCCAAATATGGGAGCACCCTATTCGCTTGGCCTAAGCTTACTGGGTATGACTGGATTGTCAGCATATTTTGGATACTTCAGTCATGGCAACCCAAACAGAGGTGAAACGGTCGTGATTTCAGGAGCTGCGGGCGGTGTTGGTTCCACCGTTGTTCAGTTTGCGAAAATGCTGGATTGTTATGTCATTGGTATCGCCGGTGGAAAAGAAAAATGTGATTTTATTGAGTCTCTGGGTTGTGATGTAAGCGTTGACTATAAGTCTGGTGATATTGAGCATCGGATCAAAGAAGCTGCTCCCAATGGCATCGATCTTTATTTTGATAATGTGGGCGGGAAAATACTCACAGCCTGCATGGAAAACCTTGCTATGAATTCTAGAATCGTCCATTGCGGTTCAATTTCTGAGTATCTTGATGCCGAACCTTTTGGGCTCAATAACTATACAAATCTGAGAAGAACAAATTCTAGTCTAAAAGGTTTTTTCATATACAACCATATGCATGAGATTGATTCTGCCGAACAAGAATTACATAGATGGATTAAAGAAAAAAAGATTCGTCCCGTTGAACACATCGTTCAAGGTTTTATGGCTATGCCAGAAGGCCTGGGCCAGCTTTATGATGGCTCTAATCATGGTGTTGCACTGTGCAAGATCCGAAAGGATCCAAATGATCGAGACTGAACTAAAAAATAAAGATTAGAGATTGGGAATCTTGTTTTCATTGCTTGGCTGCTATTGGGAGAGAAGCTTGAAACAACTCAAATCATTGGCTGTTTGATGGCGCTCATTGGAATCATTCTCGTTGGAAGATCTGCATCCAATCAGATTTCCTAAATAAAAAGATTACTTCCTCGTAAAAGATATATAATCGCTTTTTTCAAAAAGCATTATGAAATCAAATCACTTAAGAAATATTGCCATCATTGCCCATGTCGACCATGGTAAGACAACGCTCGTCGATAAGTTGCTTCAACAAACGAATACCCTGGATAGAAAGAATCTTTCAGAAGAAAGAATCATGGATTCAAACGACCAAGAAAAAGAACGAGGAATCACAATATTGGCAAAAAATACTGCGATAAATTGGAATGAGCACAGGATAAATATTGTCGATACTCCAGGGCATGCAGATTTTGGAGGAGAAGTTGAAAGGGTCTTATCAATGGTTGATTCGGTTCTGCTTTTGGTGGATGCCGTTGACGGACCGATGCCCCAAACTCGTTTTGTAACACAAAAAGCATTTGAACAAGGACTGAATCCAATTGTTGTTATTAATAAGATTGACCGTCCTGAAGCCAGACCATTTTGGGTCCTGGACCAAGTTTTTGAGTTGTTTGATCGGCTTGAAGCATCAGACGATCAATTGGACTTCCCTGTCATTTATGCTTCTGCATTGCAGGGTATCTCAAGTCTGGATCCAGAACGGATGGAAGATAATATGGACTCATTACTCGATATTATTATCAACAAAGTGTCTCCGCCCAATGTAAATATTGATGGGCCTTTACAAATGCAGATCAGTGCATTGGATAGCAATAGTTATGTCGGGGTTATTGGGATTGGCAGGATTACGAGAGGCTCATTAAAGACCAATGAGAATGTCGTAGTCATCGACCGTGATGGCAATGAACGAAAAGAGAGGGTCCTTCAAGTAATGGGTCACCAAGGATTGGAGAGGGTTCAAGTTGATTCCGCTGAAGCGGGCGATATTGTTTGCATTACCGGCATCAGCAAATTGAATATTTCAGATACTATTTGTGACAATGAGATTGTAGAAGCATTGCCTCCATTGTCCGTTGATGAGCCAACCGTAAGCATGACCTTTCAAGTGAATGATTCCCCTTTTGCAGGGCTTGAGGGGAAATACATTACTTCAAGAAAAATAAAAGAACGACTCGACCAAGAGTTACTTCATAACGTCGCGCTTAGAGTTAAAGACAGTGAATCACCGGATAAATTCATTGTTTCGGGTCGAGGTGAACTGCATTTATCTGTTCTCATTGAAACCATGAGAAGAGAAGGTTATGAGTTAGGGGTATCGAGGCCAGAGGTCATTCAGAAAGAGGTGGATGGAGAAATTCATGAACCGTATGAGCACATAGTGATCGATATAGAAAGCGAGCATCAGGGGGCCGTGATGGAAGAAATGGGCCCAAGAAAAGCCGATTTAAAAAGTCTTGAACCCAATAGTAACGGACGAGTAAAACTTGAGTTCATCGCACCATCCAGAGGCATGATAGGTTTTCGTTCTTATTTTTTGACCATTACTAGCGGTACGGGAATCATGACTAGAATTTTTGATCATTACGGACCTTGCAAGATTGGCAAGATGACAAAAAGAAAAAATGGTGTCTTGGTTGCAAAAGTTCCTGGAAAGACACTGGCATACTCTTTATTTAACCTCCAAAATAGAGGCCATCTTTTTGTAGGCCACGGTTTAGAAGTATATGAAGGACAGGTTGTTGGACTCCATTCAAGAAGTAATGATCTGGTCGTTAATCCAACGAAAGCTAAACAGTTGAATAATATAAGAGCTGCGGGGAAAGATGAGGATCTCATCTTGGTCCCTCACATTAAGCACACACTCGAACAAGCACTTGAATTCATCGAGGACGATGAACTGGTTGAAGTAACTCCAGAATCCATTCGGATCAGGAAGAAAACTGGTTGGAGACTATAATCCGATAAGCATTAATACTTAATTAAGCTATTTCACGGAATAAAACTTCATCTCTAATTTATCAGTGGTTAAATTCATTTCTGTAATGCACAGATAGAAATTTCCGTCGGTTACATCGTCTAAAGAATAGAATTGAATAATATTTCCTTTTCGCTCCCAAACACCTTGTCGGCTTGCAGCATTCCTTTCGCCGTTTTCGTTGATGGCTGTCGCTCTGCCTGAAAAAGAGCCTTGGGTTGCTACATTTGGGTTATCCAATCTCAATTTGATTCCTTTGTTTGTTTCATAATTTTTATTTAGATTTCCGGGGGCACCTCTTCAGCATAAGCTTCCCATGTTCCCTTTGGGATTGTATTGCCCCAACCTGACTGGACTTCAAGTATTTCTGGATGATCTTTTTCGACTCTTTTTAAAACGGGATCAGGTATGTCCTTTATTGTGCCTGTTATTTTAAAACTATGCATTCTACCAAATAGGCATCCATCAATTTCTGATTGGCCCATTCTCATCCATGGCCACCAAGGTGAAGTTCTCATGAACCCAGCATAAAAAGGTGCTGATGGATTGGATCGATCATTCATCTCATCGACCGGAGTATAAAAAGTAAAATGCTCAGATGGATTTATAATCTTAGTTGTATGTGCTCTTGGCCATCTATCTGATGTCACTGGATTGGTATATTCATGAGAATACTCCCAAGACAAGAGGTATTGATCGCCTACTTTTTCCCAGGGAAGAACAAATGGTACAGATGATTTACCGTCTTTGGCTTCAGCTTCATTCATTAGTGTTGGGTTATCGGTATCGATATTTCCCATGGTGAATTTTGGCATTTCAGCTGTTAAGTGGCCTCTCATTTTTTTATTAATGAATGGAAAAACCTCAACCGTCTCACCGGTCCATGGATTGTCCCAATGATCAATGATTTCACCATTCGTTAGATTGGTAAAGTATCCTCCTTCAGTGCCTCTAATATTAATGGTTTGGTCATCGTTCAATCTTGATTGCATATTCCCAAAGCCGGTATAACCAAATAGTGGAATCAGACGTTTGGTTCCAATTCTTGCAAACTGGACGCCCTTATAAGCACTGTATATTGGCTTAGAATCGTAGCTTCCCCAAAGTTTTCCAAAAGCATATAAATTGTCGAATGGATTGGAAAAATCCAACAGTTGTTCTGTTTGTCTTGTTTCATTCCCAATACTTATCATGGGTGCCGAAGCCATGGCTAGTGAACCTTTGAGTAAGCTTCTTCTTGTAACCAGCGACTTAAAGACTGAATCGAACATTATTTAAGAACTTTTCTAATGCTTGTCTTTCTTGTTTTAATCATCAAGCAAGAATCCTGTGATCACCCGATCGTGTAATTCTGGATCCTCATAAAACTGCCAACTTCCAACCCCTGGAAGCTTTGCGATTGTGCTGCCCTTAATTCTTTTTTGGAGTCCATCAACATCACCGGCATACATGTCTTCTTCTCCTTCTAAAAGAAGCGTTTTTTTGTTCAAATCATCCATGTTGGGTTGGTATCTAAAAATTGCATAATGCAAATCATACTTTCTCTGACGATTGATCAAACTGGTCAGAAAAGGCCTAAAAGTCACCTCTGGTGTGGTTGCGCTTGCGCTCATGTGTCGATAAACATCCCAGGTCTTATCAAGAAAATCACCGTCCATATCAAGAGGAAGATCTCGTGTCATCGGTCTGTCTATGAGTTCTTGGATTTGTTCTTCGGTTAAATTTTCATCCCTGCCAGCACCTGAGAGTACCAATTTTCCAACTCTCTCTGGATAACGGATTCCAAGATTAATAGCAATTGCTGCACCACCATGTTGACCGAGAATATGAAACACATCGACGCCAATGTTAGTCATGGCCTCAATTACTCCATCACCATACTCGTCGGCATTCAACTCATATTCAGATGTATCCGACTGTCCGTGATTGGGTAAATCAATTCCAATGACCTTGAAACTGTCTGCAAGAACAGGTCCCAATGACAAATACTCATCCGAAGTCTGTCCGGATTGATGAATCAATAACAAAGCAGGACCCTCTCCAATGGTCCAAAGGTGCACTCTTCCATAACTGGTATCAGTGTAATCTCTCCTGATTTCACCCGACATACCTGGCATCTCAGCACTGGCATCGATGGTAAAAAATGCAATCAATAATAAAAGTGAAAGTTTGTTGAAGATTTTCTTAAATGTCATCGCTCTACTCCTTAAAATTATTATGACGCATCAGCCATTTCTGGATCTGTTGCTCTAAGATATCGATGCAGCAACCAATATATGATCATTGCCAACATGGCTGCAGCCCAGCACATCATAAATACGCTCTCATAACCCAAATTAAAAGATAATATGGATGCTGCCAAATTTGGTCCCACAATTTGCCCAAGCCCTTGTGATGCAGGCAGGTACGCAGAATATCGTCCGCCATCATCAAAATTTGCAAGGGATCCCATCTGATAAACATCTGTGAATATCCAAAGCAAATTAAATGTAAAAACACTCATTAAGAATTTAGGCTCAGTGATACCAAACGAAAGCAGACCAACGCCGGTTGCCATTGTAATCAGCGCGATCAATAGTGGACGTATCAATCCAAAACGATTACTGAGTAAAGTGGCAATAAAGCATCCCAAGAGTGAACAAAAAGATGCCCAAACGAGTGTGCTACCCACTAGATCTGGGTTTGTATTTGCATTGAGTGCTGCCAGTTCAATATAGGTCCAATACGCACCTATATTGATATAAGTTAAGAATATGGCAAACAAACATATCCATGGAACCAGTGAGGATCTTTTGACGGCTTCTTGAGTCTGAGTTTGGGCGTGATCATCGCTTTTAGATACTGGGTAACTCTGAAGCCATCCAAGAAAAGGAATGGTTATCAGAAAGCAGATCATGAATGTCATGTAAATCCCGTTCATGGACAATTGAGGCAGTACCTGCATCTCTAAAGCTTGCGAAAACGCAAAACTAAATAGCATAAGGTTATATGCAAGTGCAGGTCTTATAGACATCCCAAAAACAGCAACTGCAACAGAGGTGTATATTCCGCTCCCAAAACCGGAAAAGAATCTGAGGTACAAAACTGTTTCATAATCAACATATCTGATGCATAAAGCATTGGCTGCAACCGCTATTACAATCCCAATGAAGACCAATATTCGTCTATTAACCTTTTGAATAATCCATGCCGTAAATACGGATCCTGCCGCAAGACCGCCCAGGTCCATTCCAGCAACTCTACCGACCTCAATTTCCGTGAAACCCAATTTAGTGACCCAAGCAGTGCTAATGACTGGAATCCCAACCAAAACACCATAGCCAACGAGGACCATGTAGAGCGCAATAACCAGCGACTTCCAGTCATCCTTAAAGAGGATTTTCCAGTCATGCAAAGCTAGGGCTATTCCTTTTTTTTCTGACATGATCTCTTATAACTTTTTTAATTAAGGACCGGGTGATCCAGAATCGTTTTCGATCGATAACTCATGATCTTCAAGTACTTGATAGAGAGGAAAGTCAACCCAAGTATCATTGAGATAATTGAGCTCAGGAACTTCCTCCTTTGGATCTACAATTAGGTTATAAACAGATGGATATGCCATATTTCGGATACCATAACCATCCTCGCTCATTTCTTTTAGTAGGATCTTCCAGTTTCTCCATTTGGCGCCGAATAACTCATTGCCAATGTATATAACAAGAGACTCTCTGGCTGATTTATCTGTATTGCCCATGAGAAAATCAGACTGATCGACGCCATCAATGACTCGATCGTTTGACATTTCCGCACCGATAAAGCTGGCTATCGTTGGAAAAATATCAATCTGGTGCACAATTTCATTTGATACTTGTCTTTGAGGAATCATCCCCGGCCAACTAATGAGAAAAGGCACTCTTAGAGAGCCTTCGTATGGAGAAAACATTCCGCTTCTCCATGGTCCAGTGAATCCAAAAGATCTTGGAACCCCCTCCCGACCATTGTCCGATGTAAAAATAAATATAGTGTCTTCGCTCAGCCCAAGCTCATCAATGGTACTTAAGAGCTCTCCGATATAAACATCTGTCTGGGCCAAAACATCTGCAAAACTTCCGTTGCCAGTCTTTCCATAAAAATCAGGATGAGGATCAACCGGCTCATGAGTTTGTGTATAAGGCAAGTATGCAAAAAATGGTTTATCTGATTTGGCTTTGCGTTTAATAAAATCAATTGCATGATCAGTGATCTCTCGATCTATGGTTGCCCTCTTGGCTCGATCAAAAACTTCTAGTTCTTCTGGTTTTTGGCCTCGGAATGATGACATAACATGAGCATATTTCATGTCTGGATGCGCATCCGATTGAAAGCTATTACTGTCTGGCCAGAAAGCTCTGTCCGATGATCGAGGTATTCCATTCCATTCATCGAAACCTTGATCCGTTGGGTATCGTCCCTCGGTATCCCCCAAATGCCATTTACCAAACATTCCTGTGGTATAGCCTTCGTCTGTTAACATCTCAGCTAATGTGATTTCCCATTTGGTGATGCCATACCACACACCTCTGGGTGGCTGGTTAGGCCTTTGTCTTGTTCTTATGCCGTATCGCCCAGTCATCAATGCAGATCGCGATGGAGTGCATTCAGCTTCTACATTGAAATTTGTAAGCTGAAATCCATTTGATGCAATGCTATCAATATTGGGTGTTGGCGCTCCGCGTAATGCTCCTCCGCCATAGACACCAATTTCTCCATAGCCAAAGTTATCCATCAAGACGAGGACAATGTTGGGCTTTTTCTCTGCGTGAACGGTGCCGCTAAATATAAGAAACAGTATTACTAAAATTTTCATTTAAGTAAGAATATCAGAACTTAAGTGTGTCTGATAGAGTTCAAATAGAAAGCACTCAGCAATTGAGCTGAGAATCCTATAAATACTGAGAAATTAGCTTACGTTAACTGCTTGAGGGCCTTTATCGCCATCTTCTACGTCGAAAGTAACACTTTGTTCTTCTTTAAGTGATTTATACCCGTCACCTTGAATTGATGAGTGATGAACAAAAAGATCTTTGTCTCCTTCATCAGGTGTAATGAATCCATATCCCTTCGTTGGGTTAAACCATTTTACTTTTCCTGTTGCCATTTTTTATATCCAGCTAATTTAATTTATGTGGATATTAATGACTATACTGAGATAGGCAAGCATTATTTTAATTTTTTTAGTTGATTTCATGGCGCGCCCGATAGGACTCGAACCTATAACCCTCAGCTTAGAAGGCTGATGCTCTATCCAGTTGAGCTACGGGCGCCTTTTGTGATCTTTAAATGGTCGGGGCAGAGGGATTTGAACCCCCGACCCTCTGCTCCCAAAGCAGATGCGCTACCAGGCTGCGCTATGCCCCGATTAAACTTCAAAGAAGTGAATGGTATTATACTGATCAAAATCTAAATTCCATTAAGATTTTTAAATTATCTAGATGTTGCTTAACCAAACTTTGATATCATGGATCAACCAAAAAAAGGAGGCAAAATGGCTGCTAATATCATTGATGGAAAAGCTAAAGCTGCTGAACTAGCTAAAAAGATTAAAGAGGAAACGGCTATTCTTCTAAATAAAGACATAATTCCAGGGTTGGCTGTGATTATTATTGGTGACAATCCTGCAAGTAATGTTTATGTAAAAAATAAAAAAAGAACGGCAGAAGCATGTGGATTTTATTCAACAAAACACTCTTTAGCAGAATCTGCTGAACAAAAAGATATTATTGATCTTATTCAAGAGCTCAACAATAACCCAAAAATTCATGGCATATTAATTCAACTACCTCTTCCGCCCCACCTGGATGAAAATATCATCACACAGAGTGTCTCTCCGAGTAAGGATGTGGATGGTTTTCACTACAGAAATATCGGTAAACTTCATAGTGGTAATGTTAATGAAACATTTGTTCCCTGCACTCCTGCAGGCTGCATGCTAATGATTGAAGATCAAATAGGTAAAGATCTTTCAGGTTTGAATGCGGTAGTCATTGGGCGATCTAATATTGTTGGAAAACCTATGGCAAGCTTGTTGTTACAAGCAAATGCCACGGTCACAATTTGTCACAGTCGTACGAAAAATTTACCTGACGTTGTGAGGCAAGCAGATATTGTGGTTGCAGCTGTCGGGCAACCAAATATGGTTAAGGGTTCATGGATAAAGGATAAAGCAATTGTTATCGATGTGGGAATAAATCGCCTGATTATTGAAGAAGATGGAGAAAAAAAGTCTAAGTTGACTGGTGATGTTGAGTTCGAAGAAGCTTCTAAAATTGCAAGTGCTATTACGCCTGTTCCTGGAGGAGTAGGCCCTATGACTATTGCAATGCTAATGGAAAATACTCTTATTGCATCAACTATTAATAGTAATGATGAAAAAAGATAGAGGAAGAATTCATCTGATAATTGGATCAAAGTTTAATTAAATAAATGACTATGAATATAAAATTAAAGGAATCAATATTAGTATCATTAGTATTCTTATTATTTAGCAATTTAAGTAATGCATCTCAGAATTATCCCCAAGTAGAAATTGTCACTACCTCTGGAACCATTGTGATTGAGCTCGATCGAAATCGAGCCCCAAAAAGTGTCGAGAATTTTCTTAGCTATGTTGAATCAGGCGCGTATGTCGGCACAATTTTCCATCGAGTCATTCCAGGATTTGTCATCCAAACGGGTGGTTATGATGTCAATCTTAATGAGATTGATACCTCACCTGAGATAATCAATGAATCTGGAAACGGACTAAAGAATCAAAGAATGTCTATTGGCATGGCAAGAGCCAATGATCCGCATTCTGCGTCCTCTCAGTTCTACATCAATCTGAGTGATAATTTTTCTCTCGATCCGATGCCGACACGATGGGGTTATGCGGTATTTGGAGATGTCATCGAAGGATTTTCTATTGTTGATAATATTGCCAGTAATGCCACACAAAGCACAAAAGGATTTCAAGATGTTCCTGTTGCGCCAATCATTATTCTTGAAGCCAGCCGAATTGACTGACCATTCATATGGCGACTTATTTCATTTCTGATCTCCATCTGGAAAGGATCGAATCCTCAAAAACAAACATTTTTTCTCAATTTCTAAATGGTCTCGATCAGGATGACTCTCTTTATATTCTGGGAGACCTCTTTGAATCGTGGATTGGCGATGACAATGTTTCGGAACTGGGTCAGTTTGTTATAGATCAGCTTAATTCTCTATCAAAGAGAGCCATCAAAGTTGCGATCATGCATGGCAATAGAGATTTCTTAATTGGGAATGATTTTTCTAGAGCTTCGTCAGTCGAGTTAATGGATGATCCGTGCATCATTGAGATTGAGACTAAAAAAGCTCTGCTCACTCACGGTGATCAGCTATGCACAGATGATAATGAATACCAAGCATTTCGTAGCGTGGTTAGAAACCCGGTATGGCAAAAAGATTTTCTTAATTTCCCAATATCAAAACGTGAAAAAATTGCAGGTGAAGCAAAAGATGCCAGTAAAGATTCTAAGGTAAATAAAGCAATGGAGATCATGGATGTGAATGAAGATGCCGTCTTAGATGCATTCAATGATCATGCTGTAGCAATCATGATTCATGGTCATACACATAGACCAAATGTGCATAGAATTTCGAATGATAAAAGCAATTTCACACGCTATGTTTTGGGAGATTGGAGCAAAGAGAGTGCAATCATACTTAAATGGGATGAGACTGGAATTGAATTATTGGATTTAGCTCAACGTCATTGAAGACTGATCTTGTATCTCTATCTGCTTGCGTTCAATCTCTTTCTTTGCCTTTGCGGCATCATTTCTTTTGCCCTCAATGAAATCCAGATAGTTTGAGGTCACATCACCGGTCACGTATTCACCGGAAAAACAGGATGCATCAAAGGCATCGGCATCCGATCCATCGAATTGGACGGCTGAAATGAGGTCATCCAGTTGTTGATAAACCAACCAATCTGCACCGATGTATCTGGCAAGCTCTTCTTCTGTTCTGTTGCTTGCCAATAGCTCTGAAGTTGAAGGCATATCAATGCCATAAACATTGGGATACTTAACAGGTGGAGCTGCTGATGCGAAAAATACTTTATTTGCACCTGCGTTTCGAGCCATTTGTATTATTTTCTTAGATGTTGTTCCTCTGACAATTGAATCATCGACCAATAAAACATTCTTATCCCGTATTTCAATCTCAATTGGATTGAGTTTTTGTTTTACAGATTTTTTTCTGATCTCCTGTCCAGGCATAATAAACGTTCGCCCTATGTATCGATTCTTAATGAAGCCTTCTCTGTATTTCACTCCAAGGTGGTGCGCCACCTGAAGTGCGGTCGATCTGCTGGTGTCAGGGATTGGAATCACTACATCGACATCATGATGAAGGCCATCCTTGATGATCCGCTGAGCCAAATATTCACCCATTCTGAGTCTCGACTTATAGACAGAAATTCCATCAATGATTGAATCCGGTCTTGCGAAATACACAAACTCAAATATGCAAGGCGTGTAAGATTTTGGTTTGATGCATTGCTTGGAGAAAAACTCTCCTTCCTTGGTAATGTAAATTGCTTCACCGGGTTTAACATCTCTCATTATTTCAAAGTCAGCGATATCCAATGCCACGCTTTCAGATGCAATCATATATTCTGTGCCTTGACCAACCTCTCTTTTTCCAAGTACAAGTGGTCGGATGCCGTTTGGGTCTCTCATTGCAACAAGCCCCTCGTTCAAGATCATTGCAACAACTGCATACCCTCCTGAACATTTTTTAAACAGCTGAGTAGCCGCCTCAAAGATTATTTCTGGCGTAAGGTTGCCTTCGAAATTTTCCTGGAGCTCATGAGCAAATAGGTTTAACAAAGCTTCCGTATCGGATTCGGTATTCAAATGCCTTCGGTCCACTTCTTTTAGATGTTTTCTAAGCTCATCATTATTGACCAGATTGCCATTGTGAGCCAAACAGATACCAAATGGAGAGTTGACATAAAAAGGTTGTGCCTCTGATGAGCTCAGCGTTCCTGCAGTTGGATATCGAACATGGCCAATACCCATATTGCCTATCAGTCTTGCCATGTGCTCGTTGGAAAATACATCATTCACCAAGCCATTGCTTTTTCTAAGACAAAGCACGCCTTGGTTATCCGTCATAATGCCTGCAGAGTCTTGTCCTCGGTGTTGCAACACCGTCAAAGCATCGTAAATTTCTTGATTAACGGGCCTGCTGCTGATGATCCCTAAGACTCCGCACATATGATATTTCCCCTGATTAATCCTTCACTGGACTGCTAGTTATAATACTGCAAAAATAAATTATAGAAAAACTCTTTCACTTGCTCGGCTTCTTCTATAAAGACTGCCTCTTGTATGATGGGTTCATTATATAATTCTGTATCTTCCAAGATCAGCATCAATAAACAAATTAAAACGAGGCCTCTTAAAAAACCGAAACCCAGGCCAATTAACATATCGCCAGAAATGCTTGAACCCACTGCTTTAGAAACTCTTCTGCTTGCTAAACCACCGATAAATAACATAAAAGTCAATATCAATAATCTTGTCACCCAAAGTCTCAACACTTCCGATGTCAAAATTGACTGAAAAATAATTTCAATTTGACCGCCTAACGCATAGGCAACTGAAATGGCAATAATCCATGTGAGAAGCGAAAGGATCTCAGTGAGAAAGCCTTTAAAGAATCCATAAATGCTTGATATCCCCAATGTCAAAATGAGAATGAAATCCAATATAGAAATAACTTCTTCACTGCCGAAAATATTAATGGGAAATATAACTGGGAATGGAAAAGGTATATGAAAAATCATTGTTGTCCTTTACCTAAAACTTGAAACTCATGATTGCCTCTTTCAAGTTTTCTGATAATGGGATCAACTGCCTCATCTTCATCAGAGGGTCTTATTCTTACTCTGAATATTTTATTGCCAGAAAAGTCTTTTGAACTGATGTAGGTATTGTAGCCTTTTCTTTCAAATTTTTTGGTCAAACGCTTTGCATCCTCCATGCTTTGAAAGGCTCCCAACTGAATTACCCAAGGATAAATAATATCCGACTGAATTGATGACTCCTCAACCGTCACTGACTGTCTGGCTTCTATTCTTTGCTCAATTTCTGCAAGACCATCACCCTTTAAATACATGAAAGAAACAACTGCAATCAGAGCAGCGATGGTTAGTAGTCCTATTATTCTTTCTTTCATATTTTCCTCTGAGATTTTAATAAGAACTCTCTAATGGGTCCGACCAATTCAAATGATCCAGAGACAATCACATTGTTACTTATGCTTACATTTTTTTCTAGCGTCTTTATTGCATCCAAAGGCGATGTTGCACAAAGAACATTATCAAAGCCCATATTGTTCATCTTTTTTTCTATTTGCTCTACTGTGAATGAGCGATCTGTTTCCATTTCGCAAACAATCCATGTTTTAACCAAGTCTTTGAAGGCATGGAGGTATGGCTCAAGTTGCTTGTCTTTCATCATGCTAAAAATCATTGAATAATCGGAGCTCAAATCCGAGCGATTGATTCTTTGCCTTAAATTCTGGGCTGCTGATGGGTTATGTGCAACATCCAAGATCCAACTCCGGTTCATCTCATGCAACTCGAACCTCCCAGGCATTTCAAAATCATCAATGACTTGTTGAAGAAAATCCTTAGATGGAAAAAATTCTGCATTGGCTTCCATTGCTGCCAACGAGGTAGCTAGATTATCTGACTCTCCGTCACCCCAACTCTTTGGAATAAAAATATCTTTTATGTTTTCATTTGCTCCTTTGAAAGAAAACTGATTCTGATCGACAAATGCATTGAATTCATGTCCTTTTCTTCTCAACTCAGCTTTTCTAGTATTGCACCCTTCCTCAATTGAACTCATTGCCACAACATCACCAAAGATGAGTGGCTTATTTTTTTTGGCAATACCAACTTTTTCCTGCGCAATCTCCTCAATGCTATCACCAAGCCATTCTTCGTGATCCATAGCGATGTTTGTCAATATTGAAACGGAAGGATCTATAATATTTGTGGCATCCAGTCGACCACCCAAACCGACCTCTATGAACCATGCGTCACAACCAAAATCAGATAAGATCTGGAAAGCAGCAAGTGTACTGAATTCAAAGTAAGTCAGTGGTATATCATCTCTGACGCCTTCAATGATCTTAAAAGCCGATATCCAATCTTGATCAGATGAATGACTTAAACTGATTCTGACTCGTTCGTTGTAGCGATTGAGATGAGGGGATGTGAAAGCACCCGTTTTATAACCATTTTTATGAAACAATTGCTCTAGGATTGAAGTAGTGGTTCCTTTGCCATTGGTGCCACCGATCAAAAAAACATTCTTTTCCGGAATGTTTATTTGCAGTTTACTGTATATAGATTGAACCCTCTCTAGACTCAGATCAATCTCTTTAGGATTAATGCCCTGCTGAAATGTAAGCCATTCTTGTAATGTGGAAAAGCCCATGGTTATTTATTTTAGATTAGTGATTCATTAAGTGGGATATCAAGGTAGAAATGGTGTCTTTCATTTCTCGGCGATCAACAATCATATCAATTGCACCTTTATCCAGTAAAAAATCACTTCTTTGAAATCCCTCAGGCAGAGTCTCTCCTACGGTTTGCTCGATCACTCTTGGTCCTGCAAAACCTATCAATGCACCTGGCTCTGCGAGATTGATATCGCCAAGCATTGCTATGCTTGCCGAGACACCGCCTGTTGTGGGATCAGTAAGCACTGAAATATATGGAATAGATTTTGCATCCAACTCAACTAAAGCAGAGGTTGTTTTTGCCAACTGCATCAAAGACAAGAAAGCTTCCTGCATCCGTGCCCCTCCGCTTGATGAGAAGCTGACCAGCGGAGCATTCTTTTCAATACTTAAATTCACTGCTCGAACAAATTTTTCTCCAACCACTGAACCCATGGATCCGCCAAGAAATTTAAACTCAAAAGCACATGCGATCATTTCGATTTCGTTGACCTTTCCTGACATAACAATCAATGCATCTTTTTCTCCTGATCTCTTTGTTGATTCAGAGATGCGATCTTTATATCTCTTGGTATCTTTAAATTTCAAAGGGTCATTGGCTGTCAGATTTGCATAGTATTCGGTTGTTGAAGCAGGATCAAAGAAGCTCAACAGTCTTTCTCTGGCAGACATTCTCATATGATGATCACATTTTGTGCACACATAAAGGTTTCTCTCAAGCTCCGCTCGATACAATTGGGCACCACATGAATCACAAGTGACCCAAACGCCTTCGGGAACGGATTTCACCCTTTGTTGTTTTCTTGTGGTGATCCTGGAGGGAACTAATTTCTTAAACCAATTCATTTGCAGTCATAATAATAGGCTCTAATCATATCATCTCAAATGAGCGATAAGGGAAATCATATTCTTTGGGATAATTGACCTTAATCAAATAAAGTCCTTCTGCTGAAGCGGTTTTTGACGCTGCATTTCGGTCCTTCTGATGAAGTATCTTATCGAGATCTTTGGGTGCAATTTTTTCACTGCCTACATCTATCAGTGTACCAATGATATTCCTTATCATATGGTGTAAAAAAGCATTGGCAGTAAATGTTATGGATATCAATTGGTTGGCCTTCAAGTCAATATTCTTCATTTCTCTAATGGGGTTATTGGATTGACAACTTGATGCCCTGAATGAAGAAAAGTCATGCTTTCCAATTAAATATTGACATGCGTCCATCATGGCATCTGTATTCAGCGATTGCCTGACAAAAAGAACTCTTTGATGATGAAATACATCAAAACCGTTGTTATTGATCAGATAAACATAGGTTCTTGAAAGCGCTGTTCGTCTTGCATCAAAGGCTTCGTCAACAATTTGAATCCATTGAATACGTATATCGGATGGCAGATGCGAATTGATGCCATCTAACCATTGAGTTTCACTTCGTTTGGCATTCGAAGAGAAATGAAAGACCTGACCATAAGCATGCACTCCCGAATCCGTTCTGCCGGCTGAGTATATTCGTAGTTTTTCATTCGCCACATTAGATATGGCACTTTCAATATGGTCTTGAATGGTCTCTTGATTATCTTGAGATTGCCAACCTTTATAATGAGTCCCTAAATATTCAACACCACATGCGTACTTAGTTGAAACAGAAGTCATCATCAGTAACTTGATTCAACGATGGCCTCAGCAATTTGAATTGAATTCAGTGCTGCACCTTTTCGGATATTATCTGCAACAACCCATAAATTGATTCCATTTGAGTGATTCAAGTCCGCTCGAATCCTCCCAACATAAACGTCATCAGTGCCATCACCCTCCTTGATTGGCATAGGGTATGACTGATCATCGTTCATTAACTGAATGCCCGGGGAATCAGAAAGCAATGCCCTGACTTCTCCGATACTGAGATGACTTTCTGTAACAATACCGATTGCTTCAGAGTGGCCATATCTTACTGGAACCCTCACCGCTGTTGGGTTTACTTCAATATTTTTATCTTCAAAAATCTTATGTGTCTCCCAAACCATTTTCATTTCCTCAAGTGAGTAACCATTGCTTTCGAAAGAACCAATCTGAGGTGTAACATTGTGTGCAAAGTGGTTCTCTTCCTGCTGAGGGTATTTTTGATCTAAGACTTGTCGGTCGTATTCATTGAGCATCGATCGTCCAGCTCCAGATATCGATTGATAAGTAGATACATGGATCGACTTAATTTTTGCTGATTCATGAATGGGATTGAGCGCCACTAACATCTGGATGGTCGAACAGTTTGGGTTGGCAATAATATTGTTTTTTCTAAAATCCTTTAATGCATGGGCATTCACTTCAGGTATGACTAGTGGGATCTGATCGTCGTATCTAAATTCAGAGGTATTATCAATGACCACAGAGCCAGCATTTGCGGCCTTTGGTGCATAATTCCTCGAAACAGAAGCGCCCGCAGAAAAGAATGAATAATCAATGTTTTCAAAATCAAAATCATCCAAAGTCTGTATTTCATGATCTTGACCATTGAACCGAATATTCTGCCCAGCAGATCTCTCACTTGCCAGTGGAATGAGTTTTTCGATTGGAAAGGATCTCTCTTCAAGAATTCTTAAGAGTGCTTGACCAACCAGTCCTGTTGCTCCAACAATTGCTACTCGATTTGACACAATTTAATTGCCTTTGTTTTGGATTGAGACATCTGAGTTTTGAGCACGATTTCTCAAGAAGTGATCCATAAGGACAATAGCTAACATTGCTTCTCCAATTGGAGTTGCTCTCAAACCCACGCATGGGTCATGTCGCCCTTTTGTTACAATTTCTGTTTTTTCGCCCGTTTTATCAATCGTCTCAGCTGGTTTAATAATGCTGGATGTTGGCTTTAAAGCAATGCTTGCAAAAATATCTTGTCCGCTTGAAATACCTCCTAGGGTTCCGCCTGAATTATTCTGCTTAAAGCCATCGGTATCGATCTCATCTCGATGCACGCTTCCTTTCTGATTCACAACAGAAAACCCTGCACCAATTTCAACGCCTTTCACAGCATTGATGCTCATCAAGCCATGTGCAATATCTGCTTCAAGTTTATCAAAGACAGGTTCTCCCAATCCAACCGGGACATTTTTTGCCACGAGATTGATTCTGGCGCCGATGGAATCGCCCTCTTTTCTCAATTGATCCATATATGATTCAAGTTCAGAGATTTTCTCTGGATCCCCACAAAAAAATGGGTTTGTTTCAATAAATTCTCTGTCTTTCATTTCAAGATGAATGGGTCCTAATTGTCCCAAAAAACCAAAAATCTCTATCCCTGTTTTTTCCAATAAATATTTTCTGGCAATTGCACCCGCAGCAACTCTCATGACGGTCTCCCGTGCAGAAGATCTCCCTCCTCCTCTGTAATCTCTGATGCCGTATTTGTGAAAATAGGTATAGTCAGCATGTCCCGGCCTGAATTTATCTTTGATGGCACTATAGTCTTTTGACTTATGATCCACATTCTGAACGACGAGATTTATTGGTGTGCCTGTGGTCACTCCCTCAAATACACCCGACATGATAGCCACTTCATCCGTTTCTTTTCTTTGAGATGTAAATCTGGATTGCCCAGGTCTCCTCTTATTCAACTCTTTCTGTATGTCTGCTTCGTTGATTTCAAGTCCTGGTGGGCACCCATCAACAATAGCAGATAGTCCAAGGCCATGACTCTCCCCGGATGTTGTGACAGTAAATAATTTTCCTATTGTATTGCCAGCCATTATCGATCTCTTTATCTGGTTCTCATTTTAATCAGTTTTTTTGAGGTGTGAGGCTTCTATTAGAGCAACACCCTCGCCCCCTTTTTCAAAATCAATCCAAACAAAAGGCATGTTGAATTCTTTTTCCATATTTTCAGAGGCAACCCCTGCCTCAATTATCACTATACCGTTATCGGACAAAAAAGGAGGTGCATCATGCAATATCCTGTAAATAAAATCCAGTCCATTATCCCCCGCAGCCAATGCTAAAGAAGGTTCATGAAGATATTCATTGGGCAAGTCAGACATGATTTTGCTAGGGACATAGGGCGGGTTTGTGATGATCAAATCAAACACACCATTAACATTTTCAAATAAATCGGACTCTATGATTTCAACCCGATTGCCTAAGCCAAGAGCTTTGGTATTCCTTAAAGCGACATCAATAGCATCTGATGAAACATCGGTCGCAACAACTTCGATATGAGACAAAGCTTCTGCAATACTCAAAGCGATACAGCCGGATCCGGTGCCAATCTCAAGAATACGTTTTAATGAGTTCGAATTCAGCCATGGCTCAAAACGATTATTTATCAGTTCAGCGATCGGCGATCGAGGAATGAGCACACGTTCGTCAACATAAAATTTCTTTCCACAAAAATAAGCCTCATGAGTGATATACGGCAAAGGTTTTGATTCGACAATCCGTTGGTAAAGAATCTCTTTTGCTTTTTCAAGAAGGTCCTCATGGGTAGCAGTTTTAAGTTCCCCCTCTTGTAAAGTATCTGCCGATTCTGAGAGAAACATGATAATTGCCATAGATTCATCCATGGCATTTCCAGTCCCGTGACCAAAAAAGAGATCCTCGTTGCTGAGTATGCTTTCTAGATCATGTAAAAGTTCCTCGTAAGTCGAGCATCTATTAATCAATTCAAATCTGGTGTCCATTATGACAACGATGTTACATTAGATTTTTAATATTGCCTCTATCTAAATGATGTATGTCTAATTTGATTCAAAGTTTTCTGGGTAATGCCCTTCAGAAGATGGTCTTAAAGGTCTCTCTCCTGGAGGCAGGCATTATTAAAAACCTCCTCATACAATTGTTTATAAAGAATTATCAGATTGATATGAGTGACTATCCAAGAATGTCATGTCATGAATATAAGCATTTTAATGATTTCTTTACTCGAGAAATCCATTCCAATAAGCGGGTCATTGATGCCAGTGAGAATGGCTTAATCTCACCAGTGGATGGAAAGGTCATCGAGTTTGGCAGGATTGATGAAGGGAAGTTGATTCAAATCAAAGGGATGGAATACGAATTATTTGGACTGCTTGATAACAATGAAATGCTAGCCCGGAATTATGAGAAAGGAGCATTCATCAGCATTTATCTCGCTCCATTTAACTATCATCGTGTTCATGCACCTCTTAAAGGAAGGCTGAAACAAGCAACAATGGTTCCGGGTGAGATGAACAGAGTGGATCTTAAAGCCTTATCCGATATTGAGAATCTTTACACAAAGAATCAGAGACTTATTGCTGAGTTTAACGACTCTAGATCTGATTGCATTCTAATTATGATTGCTGCAAGAAATGTGGCCTCAATGACATACAAAAATCAAATCAAAGACTTTAGTAAAGGGGATGAAGTTGGGCGATTTAATCTTGGATCAACTGTAGTGGTTCTTCTTCCAAATGACATTGAAACAAAATGGAATCAAAGGGTTTCATCTGGAAATGATGTAAAAGTTGGTGAAAAAATAGCCCTGCTCAGTAAGATCAAATAAGGAGGAGAAACATGGACGGCTTAATATTTATACTCATCATCATCTTAATCTTTTTAGTGAAATCATTTAAATATTTCAGTAAGCGGGTCTCTCCTTCTGAAAAAAAGGGTGAAAAAGAAGAAAGCTAGAAAGGCTGAAAGATATTCTTAATGCCAAAAAAAATCGATATCACCATTAAGGCAACAATGAGATAGTAAATAATCTTTTGTCCTGCCATTATTTTACCCTCGATAGATACTCTCCGGTTCGAGTATCCACTTTGATGAGTTCACCTTCCTCTATAAACAAAGGAACACGAATTTTGGCGCCCGTTTCAACAACGGCGGGCTTTACGCCCCCTTGTGCTGTATCGCCCTTGAGTCCAGGATCCGTTTCCGTGATCATTACATCAATATTTTTGGGAGGCTCAACTGCGATTGCTTGATTGTTCCATATTGTGACCCCGCAGATGCTTTCTTCTTTTAGCCAAATCAATATTTCATCGACAACTGATTTAGAAATGCCGATTTGTTCATAGCTTTCCGTATCCATAAAATGCCACAGATCTCCATCGTTATAAAGATATTGCATTTCCCTGATCATGACATCTGCTGCTTCAAGTGAAACACCGATTTTAACTGTCTTCTCAAGAACCTTTCCATTTTTTAGATTCTTCAATTTAACCTTATTGAAGGCTTGGCCTTTGCCTGGCTTATGGAAATCACTCTCTACGATATTATACGGCTCACCATCAATGAGAACCTTGAGTCCTGACTTGAGATCACCGCTGTTATACATCACCATTGCATGCCTCTTATTTTGGTTCAACTTCTAGAGAATCTATTTTCTTAAATGGAGGAACCGACCTTCCTCTTTTCCCTCTGTCGCTCATGTAATTTTCAAACTCATCGGGCCTAATGATCTTTGGTTTTTTGCCACTGTAGACCCGGATTGAATCTTTCGGGCCAATCACAATTGCTGAAACCATCTTTTCTTTTCCTTCTTTGAATTTCTTGGAATTAATCCCAATGATCTTCAATCCCTTTCCTTTGCTCATCTCCATTAATTCATTGCTTTTAAAAATGAGCAATTTACCAGCTGAGTTTGCGGCTGCAACATATGTTTCCTCAGGGTATCCAAATGAAGTCGCATTAGAGGGGATTAATACCTCAGCGCCTTTTACGCTGATACAGGTCTTGCCTTTTCTGTTTTTGGTATAGAGATCTTCCAGTTTAACAAAAAAACCATAACCTGCACTCGAGGACAGCAACCAGTGCTGATTGGGGTCCCCAGATATGACTCCTGCAAAATAAGCTCCATCTGGAGGGTTGAGTCTACTGGACAAGGGTTCGCCATTGCTTCTGGCTGATGGGAGTGTATCGGCAACAATACTATAAACCCTTCCCGTGCTGTCTATGAATACTGCAAACTGATTGCTTCTTCCTGGAACCGAAGAAAGATAATCGTCTCCAGACTTATAATTGAGGGACTGAGGATCCTCGAGAGCTCCTTTCGCAGCTCTAACCCACCCTGCTTTCGAAAGCACAATCGTCACCGGATCACTGCTGGCAAGTTGAGTTTGGTCGAGTGCTTGTGAGGTGATTGCTGATTCATTCATCGAAGTTCTTCGATCATCTCCAAAATCTTTTGTATCCTGTTTGATCTCATTTTGTATGAGTTCATTGATTTTCTTTTTACTCTTAAGTATTTTTGTCAACTCGCTTTGTTCCTTCTCAAGATCATTCTTTTCCAGAAGAATCTTTTCTTCTTCGAGTTTTGCTAAGTTTCGGAGTCTTAAATTCAAGATTGCTTCGGCTTGTATCTCTGAGAGTTTAAATTTCTTAATGAGCTTTATTTTTGGATCATCCTCTTCCCTGATGATTCTTATGACCTCATCCAAATTCAAATAAGCAACCATCAATCCTTCGAGGATATGAAGTCGAGCCTCTACTTCATCCAACCTGAATTGAAGCCTTCTAGTGACTGTTTGTGTTCGGAACTCTATCCATTCTGACAGCAATGCCTTGAGATCAAAAACTCTGGGTTTCCCATCGAGTCCAATCAGATTCATATTGACCCTGACATTCTTCTCTAAATCCGTTGTGGCAAAAAGATGTCCCATTAATTCATCGGTATTGACTCTATTAGACTTGGGCGTAAGAACGATACGAATCGGTGTTTCATGGTCGGATTCATCATTGATATCGGTGATTAATGGCAACTTCTTATCTTTCATTTGTGAGGCAATCTGTTCAATAATCTTATTGCCAGAAATTTGGTATGGAAGTTGTGTGATTACAATCTGGGTTTTTTCTTTTTTATACTTCGCTCTAATTTTTATGGTTCCATTACCCGTGGTATAAATCTGTTTCAACTCTTCAGGACTTGAAATCATTTCCCCACCCGATGGAAAATCAGGTCCCTGAAAATTCTTTGTTATTCGAGTCAACTGACCCAATGATATGTCGGGATTTTTAATTAATTTATCCAATAGATAAGCTATTTCTTTGATGTTATGCGGAGGGATGTCTGTGGACATACCCACCGCAATACCGGTGACGCCATTGAGTATAAGATTAGGCAACCTTGAAGGTAAAAATTCGGGCTCCTTCAGTGTTCCATCAAAATTGGGTTTCCAATCGGTCGTGCCTTGACCAAGTTCACTCAACATCAGTTTTGTGTATGCACTGAGTTTTGCCTCGGTATACCGCATTGCAGCAAATGATTTTGGATCATCGTAAGACCCCCAATTTCCTTGACCAATGATCAATGGGTATCGATACGAAAAGTCTTGTGCCATATTCACCATAGCCTCATAGCATGCGCTGTCTCCATGTGGATGATATTTTCCCAAAACATCGCCCACGGTTCTTGCTGATTTTTTTGGTTTTGATTGAGCAGATAAACCCAACTCGGACATGGCAAAAATAATGCGTCTTTGCACAGGCTTTAAGCCATCTCCAATGAATGGCAAAGCTCGATCGAGAATGACGTACATCGAGTAATCAAGGTATGCTTTTTCTACAAACTCACTGAGAGGTTGAGAATCCGATTTTGATCCTCCTTCAGTTTTTTTGAAATCCATTTCTTCTTGTTTACCCATTTATATCTCAGCCAAATTACCTTTTTCTTCGAGCCATTCTTTCCGATCAGCATAACGTTTCTTTGCCATCAGCTTATCCATTAACTCTTCAGTATATGATGCATTATCAATGGTGAGCTTCACAAGTCTCCTTGAGTCTTGAAGCATGGTTGTCTCTCTCAATTGTGCTGGACTCATTTCTCCCAAACCTTTAAAACGAGTGACGGTTTTCTTGGTGCCGGGCTTCTTTTTATCTAGTTTTTTCATAATCGATTCTTTCTCGGCTTCATCCAGGGCATAGTAAACCTCTTTCCCTACATCGATTCTATATAAAGGCGGCATTGAAACGTAAATATACCCATCATCCACTAATTTTCTGAAGTGCCTAAGAAATAAAGCACAAATCAATGTTGCAATATGCAGACCGTCGGAGTCAGCATCTGCAAGTATGCAAATTTTATGATATCTCAAATTACTCAAATCCTCGGCTCCCGGTTCGACTCCCAGTGCTTGCGAGATATTGCTGATTTCTTGTGATGAAAGAAGATTGCTCTCATCCACTTCCCAGCTGTTTAAGATTTTTCCACGCAGAGGAAGGATTGCCTGAAACACTCTGTCTCTTGCTTGTTTTGCTGAGCCTCCAGCAGAATCTCCTTCAACTATGAACAGTTCACAAAGATCGGCTTCATCGCTGGTGCAGTCTGCAAGCTTACCCGGTAAAGTGGGCCCACCTGTCGCCTTCTTGCGCTTTACTTTGACGTTCTTCTTGGCTCTCTTTTGGGCATTTTCAATGGCCCTGGAAACAATTTGATCTCCGGCTTCTGGATGCTGATTCAACCATAACGTGAAGGCATCTTTGATCAGTCCCGTAACAAAACCGGAAACAGATCGAGAACTCAATTTTTCTTTTGTTTGCCCTGAGAATTGAGGATCCTCAATTCTTACGGACACAATGTAGCTCAATCCCATCCAAACATCTTCCGGAGAAAGCTTGACTCCTCTTGGAAGAAGGTTTCGATAATCAGCGAACTCTTTTACAGACTCCGACAAGCCTGCTCTAAATCCAGATACATGCGTTCCACCGTGTTTGGTTGGAATTAGATTGACATAGGATTCATAAATGCCTTCATGATCTCTGTCGGGCCAGGTCATACTCCACTCAAGCTCTTGATCGTCTGAGTTTGCTTTACCGGAGAATGGGACAGATGGAATGCATTCAATGTCTTCAAGCATTTCAACTAAATATTCACTCGCTCCCTCTTGATATTCCCATTCGGCTTTATCTCCTGAAGCCTCATCTTTAAATTTGATCTTCAAGCCAGGACACAAAACTGCTTTTGCGCGAAGATTGTGTTTTATGTCTTCTACTCTGATGTTGGGCGAATCAAAATAAGTTTCATTCGGCCAAAACCGAATGGTTGTTCCAGTGTTTTTCTTTCCAACGCTATCCACAATCTCAAGCTCGGATATTCGATCACCATTGCTGAAGCTCATATTGTATTCTTGACCGCCTCTTTTAATCCAAACCTCTAAATTTTTTGAAAGGGCATTCACAACAGAAACGCCAACACCATGTAATCCTCCAGAGAATTTATAACTTTCATTGTCAAATTTTGCGCCGGCATGGAGCCTGGTTAAAATGAGTTCGACCGCGGGTATTTTCTCTTCCGGATGGTCATCAACAGGCATGCCGCGCCCATCGTCTCTAACTTGCACGGATCCATCTTTATAAAGATTAACCTGAATCATCTTGCAATGACCTGCAATGGCTTCATCAACACTGTTGTCAATGACCTCGTATACTAAGTGATTGGGACAAGCGGTGTCGGTATACATGCCGGGTCTTTTCTGAACCGGCTCAAGCCCACTGAGGACCTCTATGTCTGAGGCGTTATAATCCTTCGTCATGGTCCTTCATTATTCTCGAACTATGAGAATCAATCAAGGTCATTCATTATTGATTTCCTAAATCCTCCGTTGATCACACCAGAGTCAACTGTGTATTCGGGATGATCTATCCCAAAAACAATTGATGTTTCATCGTTGACCCCTCCAGTAATATCAGAACTCAATTGAAATCTAAGGAAATGCACCGATGAGGTTTTGTCATCTCTTGTACGATCTAAATCTTCATCTGAAATGGCATATATCTTCTCATTCTCCCCGATTTGAACCCATATTTGATTTTCAATATTGAGTAAGTGCTGCAATGCATCCTTCCGTTCAACTGGATCTGTATACTCAATCATCATTGTGGCCTTCCAATTGTCTCCATTGGGAATCAGTGGGTTGTAGACTGACAATTCCTCTTCAATGCCTTCCGATTCAAAAATCCTTTCAATTCTGAGCATTTCTTGTATCTGATATTGAATTGTTTTCCTATCTTCAAAAAGTAAACTTACCGCTTCCCCCAATTGCAGTGACCTATGTTTCTTGTGCACAAGGACCTCTTGGCGATACACAACTCTTTGTTGTGCATACTCCTCAAGAGTCATGAGATCTTCTCTGGTTAAATTTTTCATTCAATCATTCTCCATAAGCTTGTCTCAGTAGAGACAAGGGATGATAATACTCTACTCCCTTTGTTTGAATCGAGTCGATTTGCGCTCCAGCCATAGGACAATCTGAAGTGAAACGGTCATAATCACCAGATTCTAGCTTTCGAACAATTGGTCTAGCAATCTTGACCGAGGATTTTCGATATTCTGTTTTGACACCATAAGTTCCATCATGGCCTGAACACTTTTCAAGCGGCGTGACCTTGGTATCAGGAATTAGTTCCAAAACATCTCGGGTTTTGAGACCGATGCTTTGCACTCTCAAGTGGCACGGAACCTGATAGAAAACTGATCCAAGCGATAACTTAAAAGACTTATTCATCAATCCTTGTTTATCCAACTTAAATAAATAATCAAATGGGTCCATGAATGCTTCAGCGACAACTTGCACCTTCTCATCATTAGGAAATAATAAAGGCAACTCTTGCTTGAACATCAATACACACGATGGAATTGGAGATATAATCTTCCAACCTTTTTCCGCCCATTGATGCAATTCAGGCACATTCACATCTTTTGCCTTTGCAACCGATTCTATGTCGCCCAATTCAAGTTTTGGCATGCCGCAGCATTTCTCTGTATCGCTCAAAACAACCGGTATATTGTTCATCTCAAAACACTTGACTGTGTCTTCCACAATCTTTGGATCATTCCTATTTCCATAACACGTTGTGAATAAAACAACGCCAGGTTCTGCGTCTCCATCGATGAAATCTTTTGGATTCTTTATGTGAGACTTAAGCTGCTTTCTTGCCGTGTTTGGGTAAAATTTTGGTTTGGGCGCATCTCTCTCAATTCCAATGGTCTTCTCCACTAAAACACTTCCAAGTTTTGATTGATTAACGGCATTAACGGATTGAGCAATGATTGGAATACCCACAAAACTCCCAAGCTTTTCTGGATTACTCAACACATTGTCTCTCATACTTGTGCCTTTTGTTTTGTGTTTCAGTGCTTTCGCTCTGAGCATCATGTGAGGAAAATCAATATTGAATTCATGTGGAGGCACATAGGGACACTTGGTTTTAAAACACATGTCACATAGGTAGCAGTTATCAATCACATCCCAAAATTTTTCTTCGTCAACCTCATAAGTATCGCCCATGGGAGTTTCATCAATGAGATCAAACAGTTTTGGGAATGCGTCACACAGATTGAAACATCTCCGGCAGCCATTGCATATCTCGAAAACTCTCTTGAGTTCATCAAGGAGTGCTTTTGGATCATTGAATGATTCACTCTCCCAATCAACTGGGTGTCTTATTGGTGCTTCTAAACTTCCCTCTCTGGATGTCATTGGAACTTCCTCGGTGGATCTAAATACGGGGGCTCAATGCAGGCCCCCGAATAAAGTTGTGTTGGATTTTTTTCGGATTAGCTGTCTAAGTTATCCAGTGCTTGTTGAAATCTATTCGCATGAGAACGCTCTGCTTTCGCAAGTGTTTCAAACCAATCAGCAATTTCATCGAAGCCTTCATCTCTAGCCGCTTTAGCCATGCCAGGGTACATGTCAGTATACTCATGCGTTTCACCTTCGATGGATGCCTTTAAATTATCAGCAGTGGCTCCCATTGGAAGTCCGGTGGCAGGATCGCCAGTTTCTTCTAGATACTCTAGGTGTCCATGTGCGTGTCCGGTTTCTCCTTCGCCAGTAGATCTGAAAACAGCTGCAACATCATTGTAGCCTTCAACATCAGCTTTAGCAGCAAAGTATAGATACCTTCTATTCGCTTGTGACTCACCGGCAAAAGCATCTTTGAGGTTTTGTTCCGTTTTTGTTCCTTTAAGACTCATTATTTTCTCCTTAACCTTGAAAGTATTTTTTTAGAATGATTCTAATTTTAATAAATAATTGGTTAATTGCAACTCTTTATTATTCTTTTTTTTATATAATTTAGATTGTGAATACCACAAAAAAAAGCAAAAGCATTGAGAGCAAACTGAAAGAGCTTGAAGGTCTTCTGGAAGAATTGGAGTCAGGAAAGCTGGATTTGGATGAGGCCTTAATAAAATTCGAGAAAGGCATAAAACTCTCTAGAGAATGTCAACAAACTTTAGAGGAAGCTGAACTCAAGATACAAGTCTTAATGGACGACGAGCTCAAGGATTCTGACGACTCCCTATCCCAATAACGCTCTTGCAATGAGTATCAGCACAATGGAATAACCTGATGCGATCATATCATCGAAAATAATTCCAAATGCATTCTTATATGCTCTATCGACTTTATTGATTGGATAAGGTTTTACAATGTCAAAAAAACGGAACAATAAAAATGCTGCGATCGCCCAATAAGGATCGGCTGGCAAAACACTCGCAACAAACATCATGCCAATGATCTCATCGATCACAATTTCTGGATGATCGCCTTCACCTAGAATCTTTAAGGTTTGATTCACTGCAATCCAAGCAATGAGTAATAAGACCAACAACAGAAGATAAATTACAAGAGTTGGGAAATAAAAGTGTGCCAGGTAAATGTAAAGACACAGACCAAAACCTGAACCCATCGTTCCAGGAGCCACCGGTATCATTCCAACCCCAAAACCACTTGAGAACAATATGTACGGGTTTTTTAGATCGCTAAATTTCATTGGAGTTAGAAGTGTTCAAAATTATTGGTTTTAACCATATAGTCTTGGTCATTATATTTGTATTCATTTGATGACTTGATGATTCTTCCGACCTTGCTGAGTTTCGTTTCGAAACGTTCCTGCCATTCTTTCTCAAATTTATCCATTGTTCTTTCTGAAATAGTGAAACACAATTCATAATCATCGCCACCCGATAGAGCCATCGAGATGGATTCATCTAAACCGATGCAATCAATCATTTCTCTCCTGATTGGCAATTCATCAATGTTCACTCTAAAACCCAGATTGCTTGCTTTTGTCATTTTTAACAAATCTGATTTAAAACCGTCTGATACATCTATCATTGAAGATGCAAAATCCGATAAGAAGATCCCTTCGTTCACTCTCGGCTTTGGAAAGTTAAAATCTTGGATGAACTGCTCTGGTTTATTTTTACCAGACTTCAATAAATGCAGCCCAAAAGCAGCGCTACCCAGATGGCCCGTAACATATATGAAATCTCCATCATTTGCATTTGCACGAGTCACGTATCGGTCTTTTTTTACAAGGCCCTGAATTGATAGCGAAATCATCTCTGGGCCTTTAATGGTGTCTCCGCCAATAATTGTTAAACCATGTTTAGATGCAAGAGCGCTGGCACCTGACACAAATCCCTCAAGCCATGATTTTTCTGCTTTCGGTAGACTCAAACTTAAGTGTGCCCATTTTGGTTGTGCTCCCATGGCTGCCATGTCACTCAGATTAACCGCAAATATCTTATGTCCGATTGAGTCTGATGCAGTACCAGGTGGGTAATGTGTTCCAACCGTGATCGCATCCAACACTGTAACCAGCTCCATTTTTTGATCAACCTCTACAACAGACCCGTCATCTCCAATTGAAAGTTTTACATCATTTGAAACCGTAGGAGCCATATCCCTGATCAGAGTTATCACATCATCTTCTTTCATGCTTTGTCAGTTCTTGATCGATTGGCAATAGGAATCTAGAACAGCATTGATGTACTGAAAGCTTGTTTCAGCACCAAAAGACTTTGCCAACTCAATCGCCTCATTAATGACAACTGGATTAGGAATATCCATGTTACTGATCTCATAAACTGCAATCCAAAGAATTGCTCTTTCAATTGAATCAATTTGATCAATGGGTCTATCAAGTTGGGGCTTGATACTTTCTTCAATAACTTCTTTAGAAGAAATGATGCCTTGGAGTAGCGACATGAAGTAGTCTTGGTCAATCCTTTTGTATTCTCTGAGATTCGATGATTGAGCCATCAAAGTTTCCACATCATCATCGTTCTTTTGATGTTGGTACAAAACCTGAAGTAAGAGTTGCCTGGATCCTACTCTTCCCTTTCCCTCAAAACGCTTTTCACTTTTCTTGTTGGTCATCACTTCATTATCACTGATTCGTAGCAAAAAATTCATCTGCTTTTTTTACATCTTCATTAATTTGTACAGCAAGCTCATCGAGATTATTGAACTTCTTTTCGCCTCGGACTCGATGCATGAAATAAATCTCCAGGGTTGAGCCGTATATGTCTTTATCAAAATTCAATAGGTGGACCTCTAAAGTCAATGCAGTGCCATTGACCGTTGGTTTGAAACCAATGTTTGCCAAACCATTGCATTCTTTCTCACCGGATCCAATGATTGCTTTGACGCAAAATACCCCTCTCAAGAGAATGTCTCTTTTGCTGATATCAATATTTGCTGTCGGAAAACCGATCGTTCGACCAATTTGATTTCCTTCCATGACTTGACCTAAAACAGAGTAATTTCTACCAAGCATCTGATTGGCAATTTCGATGTCTTGGTTAATGAGAGATTGCCTGATGGCCGTGCTTGATATTTTTTTATCTCGTTGGGTAATGAATTCAATCGGGTCTATGTCAAATCCATATTCATGACCATTTTCTATGAGGGTTTGAACTGAACCCGATCTGTTTTTCGCAAAATGAAAGTCCACTCCCACGACCACATGTTTAGCATTCAGTTTTGCAATGAGATGCCGGGTGATAAATTGAACCGGTGATAAATTCTCCATTTCTTGATCAAAAGGTGGGCAATAAAGAAAGTCAATATGACTATTACTCAGATATCGATGTTTTTCCTCAGCTGTGGTCAATCTGGGTTGAGGCTCACCTTTGCTGAAATACTCATTTGGGGATGGTTCAAATGTAAACAAGACAGATGAGAGGCCGTTCTCTTTTGCATATTCAGTGGTTTTTTTAATCAATTCCTGATGACCCAGATGGATGCCATCAAAAACACCAATACATACAGAAGACCCATTAGGGAATTCATTTGTATCAGAATTGATGCTTCTGGCAATTTTCATTTTGGCCTTTTCCTAGTAAGAATTAATCTTTCGGATAGTGATTGCTACAATTTTTCTAGGAATTCTATCATTCCCAGTACCGCTTCTGTTGATTCAATCCCTTTATTGCCAGAACCCTCGCTAGATCTTTCAATGGCTTGCTCCATTGTATCGCATGTGAGAACACCAAAGCCCACTGGAATATTAAAGTCTAAACTCACCCGAGTCAGTCCTGATGCTGTCTCCAAAGCAATATAATCAAAATGCGGAGTTGCGCCCCTGACTATAGCGCCAAGAGCAATGATCCCATTAGGTTGCTTCTTTTGTGCAACATTCTTGGCCGCCAGCGGAAGTTCGTAAGCTCCAGGTACTCTGAAAATTTCTGGATCAGATTGATATCCATTCTTTTCAAGAGTTTCGACTGAGCTCTTAATCAAACTTTCAACGATGAGTTCATTGAATTGTGCGGCAACGATCGAGATTTTAATTGATGATTTATCCATCTCTTGGTTATTCCTTTTCAATATATTCTGTGATTTCAAGGTCAAAACCAGATATTGCTTGCATTTTTTTGGGCTCACTCAAGACCCTCATACGTTTAACGCCAATGTCTCTCAAAATCTGAGACCCCGTTCCATAGGTCCTAAGAACCGAAGACTCGGCTTGCGCCTGACTCTGCTCGATATCTTCTCTGTCGATTGCCTTGATCATTTCCAAAAAATCTTTCGGCTGTGATGAATAGCAAAGAGCCACCAATACTGCCTCCTTTTCTTTTGATAACTGCTCCAAGGCAGACCTCATAGGCCATCCAAGTGATTGATGATCGATTCCAATCGAGTCACGCAGAGAATTCTCAACATGCACTCTGATAAGCGGATTGGATTGATCGGTTATGTTTCCTTTAACCAATGCAAAATGAACATCTCTGTTGATGTGATCTTCAAAAGTCATTAATTGAAATTTCCCAAATCCTGTTTCGACTTCTTGCTCACTGATTCTTTCAATGGATTGCTCGTTTGAAACTCGATATCGAATCAAGTCGGCTATGGTTCCAATCTTTATGTTATGACGTTTGGAAAACTCTATTAAGTCTGGTCTTCTCGCCATCGTTCCATCATCGTTGAGAACTTCAACAATCACCGCTGCTGGGCTCAATCCTGCAAGTCTGGTTAAATCGCAGCCTGCTTCAGTATGGCCGGCTCTAGTTAATACGCCACCTGGTTTAGCCATCAGTGGGAAAATATGCCCAGGTTGCTTAATGTCTGTTGGTTGTGCGCCTGGTGCAGTTGCCACCCTAATGGTTCGAGCTCTATCATGAGCAGATATTCCTGTGGTCACGCCTTCGCTCGCCTCGATTGAGACCGTGAAGTTGGTTTCCTCTAAGCCGGTATTTTGGGTTGCCATCAGAGGAAGCCTGAGTAGATTACATCTTGATTGGGTGAGGGTTAAACAAATCAATCCTCTTCCATACTTCGCCATAAAGTTAATATCCTCTGGAGTCACTTTATCGGCAGCCATCAAAAGATCGCCTTCATTCTCTCTTTCCTCATCGTCAACAATGATAACCATCTTGCCGACCCGAAGATCAGCAACGATTTCCTGGATGGAGGAAAACTCATCCGCAGTGTCTGTTTTAGTATTTATTGGTGAATCTGTCACTTCAATCAGTCCTTCTGATTTTGTACATAGCGTGCCAACATATCATATTCTATGTTCACTCGAGTACCCTTTTTGAATCCACTGAATGTGGTTTTCTCAAGAGTATGAGGAATGATCATCACCTCAAAACCATCATCAGTGACTCCATTAATGGTTAAACTCACTCCGTTTATCGCTATTGATCCTTTTTTCACAACAAACCTCATGCCCTCTTCGCTCAATGAAAAGTGAAGAATCTTTGTTTGGACCAATTCTTCTATGCTCTCAACTGTGGATACTTCATCGACATGACCGAAAACAAAATGGCCATCGATGCTGTCACCGATCTTCAGTGATTGCTCAATATTAACCACATCATTGATTTCGAGGTCTCCAATGTTTGTGCATTTAAGAGTTTCTGTTGAAACATCGACAGAGAATGAATCTTGATTCAGCAAGGTTGCTGTCAAACAAACCCCATTGATTGCAATGCTGGCCCCTAGATCCAGATCACTCGGCATGAATGCCGTTGTATTAAAATCCATTTTTACAATGGAGTCTATTTCCTTCTTTGAGGATAAAATCGCCTGGCCTTGAACAATTCCACTAAACATCTTTTTTCCTTAGGGTTATTTTCATATCAGTCCCGATCTTATGCAGATCATGTATATCAAAAGAAAATCGATCAGATAGCTTTTCAATCGCTGGGAATACAAACATATCGATTGCATCGGAACCCAGTATGCAAGGAGACATATAAATTATTAATTCGTCAATCAGCCCTGACTCCAAAAGAGCCCCATTCATTTTTGGACCAGACTCTATTAAAACATTATTGATCTCGATCGATCCAAGATGCTCAAACAATGACTCATTTGCTCGGTCTCGATGGATCATGGTCTCACCGGGCAATTGGAAAACCTTCTCATTGCCGCTGCATTTTCCAGACGAATCAACCACAATTCTTAATGGTTGATCATCAGTAGAAAAATTTTCGATTCTCACATTCATTGATGGGTCATCTACAAGAACTGTCTGATTTGAAGTCATTGTCGCACAGCTTCTTGCTCGTAAGTTCTGCACATCTTTACGTGATGCATCTGAGGTGATCCATTTGCTTTCTCCATTGGACAGAGCAATTTTTCCATCCATGCTTGATCCAAGCTTGCTCCGTACGAATGGTCTATTGAATCTCATCCTATGAAAAAAACCGATGTTTAGTTCGCTAGATTCCTCTTCAAGTAATCCATGCGATACCTCAATGCCTGCTGCATTGAGCATATCAATACTTCTACCCGAAACTTCTGGATTCGGATCCATGGATGAAAAAACCACTGCTGAGACATTTGCATCGATCAAAGCCTCAATGCAAGGAGGCGTTCTGCCTTGGTGTGTGCATGGCTCAAGCGATACAAAAACAATGGAGCCTTCTGGATTCAATTCACAATTCTTTAAAGCCATTATCTCGGCATGATCGCCGCCTGCTCTTTTGTGCCATCCCTCACCAATGACCTTGCCTTCTTTCACAATCACACATCCAACGCGAGGATTCGGCTTACATGTATGCATTCCAAACTCAGCAAGCTTTATGGCTCTTTTCATGCATTCTTTTTCTTGCAACTGATTCATGATTCTTCTTCGTCTTGAAAAATTGATATTTGAGATCGGCTATCTTCAGCAGATGGTGTGTCTCTCAAAGATTCAATTTCTTTTTCGAATTCTTCAATGTCTTGGAATCTCCTATAAACTGAGGCATACCTTACAAAAGCAATTTCATCAATTTCTCTCAGTTCTAGCATTACAATTTCTCCAAGGGTTCTTGACTGTATCTCCCTTTCTCCCAATTTTTGAACCTTTCGAATGATTCTTGAAATCAGTTCTTCTATGGACTCAATGCTGATCGGCCTTTTTTCTGTAGCAACAAGAATGCCTGCTCTCAATTTTGATTCATTAAATGGCTCTCTGGATTCATCTCGCTTGATTAATTTTGGTAACACCAATTCTGCTGATTCAAATGTTGTGAATCGTTCACTGCATTCAATGCATTCTCTTCTTCTTCGAGTTTGGTATCCATCACCAGCCAACCTCGAATCAACCACTTTGGTTTCTTGGTTACCGCAGAATGGACAATACATAGAAGTGACTTACTGAAGGTAAACTGGAAAACCTTTACAGAGATCCTTGACTTTATTCTTCACAGACGAAATATTGCTCTCATTATGAATATCGCTCAAAACTTCATGAATTAGATCTATTACGTATTCAGCCTCATTAACGCCAAATCCCCTCGTTGTAATGGCTGGTGAACCAATTCTCAAACCACTGGTAACCATGGGAGATCTTTGGTCATTTGGAACTGAGTTTTTATTCAATGTAATGTTTGCTTCTCCCAATGCTTTTTCGCCATCGGCACCAGTGACTTCAGTATCACTGAGATCCAACAAAAATAAGTGGCAATCGGTTCCGTCTGACACAACTTGATATCCATGTTTTTGAAACCGTGCTGCCATGGCTTGGGCATTTTTAACGACTGCTTGCTGATAGGTTTTAAACTCGGGTTTAAGCGCTTCAGAGAATGCGTGGGCTTTAGCAGCAATAACATGCATCAATGGTCCGCCTTGTGTGCCAGGGAATACTTGCTTATTGATGGCTTTTTGTATTTCTTCATTTTCGCGAGCAAGAATTATACCGCCTCTTGGGCCTCTCAACGTTTTATGCGTTGTTGATGTTGTGACATCTGCAATGGGAACTGGATTTGGATAACAATCACCAGCTATGAGCCCTGCTACGTGTGCCATATCCACCATAAAGTAGGCATCTATTGAGTCTGCGATTTCCCTAAACTTACTCCAATCAACCAACCTTGAGTAAGCAGAGAAACCGGCAACAATCATTTTTGGGCGATGCTTTTCTGCAAGTTCAGAAACCTGATCATAATCAATTCTTCCTGTATCGGGATTGAGACCATATGAAATGAATTCATACAACTGACCAGAAAAATTAACTTTTGCACCGTGTGTTAGATGCCCTCCATCGGACAGGCTCATACCAAGAATTTTATCTCCGTGTTCCAAAAGAGACATATAGACAGCCATATTGGCTTGGGAGCCAGAATGTGGTTGTACATTGGCATAGTCAGCACTGAATAGCTTCTTAACTCTTTCAATCGCAAGCACTTCTGCTTCATCAACATGTTTACAGCCACCATAGTATCTTCTTCCTGGATAACCTTCTGCATACTTATTTGTCAGAACCGATCCTTGGATCTCCATGACCTCAGAAGAAGTGTAGTTCTCTGAGGCAATCAACTCGATATGCTCTTCTTGTCTTGTCTGCTCAGACTCAATCGCAGAAGCAAGTTCTGGATCAAGTTTTGATAATTTTTCTGAAAAAGTCATAAATCCTCACCTATAGAATAGGAATTCTACTCACTTCATGAAAATAGTTCGATGATTTTTATTAAATAATTGGTTAACCGATCCAGTCTCTTGCATTCACAAAGAATCTAGTCCAGGGTCCATGATCCTTCCAATCATCGGGACACCATGAGTACTGCTCGGTTCTCATAACTCTCTCAGGATGAGGCATCATTATTGTTGACCGCCCATCTTCAGAGCAAAAACCAGCAAAGCCTGATTCCGATCCATTGGGATTATCAGGATAGTTAGCTGCCGGTTGACCATAGTTGTCAACATATCTTATCGATACACTCCCTGACTCTATGAGTGTCCTTTTATCATTATCATCAACGTATTGTACTCGTCCCTCGCCATGAGAAGTTGCAATTGGAATCATGGAACCCTCCATCCCACTTAGGAAAATTGAATTTGATTCCAAAACTTCAACCATATTGAGCCTCGCTTCAAATTGCTGAGAAAGATTTCTAACAAATTTAGGCCAATGATCAGCGCCTGGAATTAAATCTCTCAATTGAGACATCATCTGGCAGCCATTGCAAATACCAAGACTGAATGTTTCTTCTCTATGAAAAAAAGACTCAAATTGATTTCTTGCATTCTCATTGTATAAAACTGACTTGGCCCAACCGCCTCCTGCACCTAAAACATCGCCATAGGAAAATCCGCCACAAACCACTAACCCACGATACTCTTCAAGATTAACTAGACCGTTGAGTAGATCCGTCATGTGAATATCATATGCATTAAATCCTGCTTTATTAAATGCCACTGCCATCTCAATTTGACTGTTGACCCCCTGATCTCTCAATATTGCTACTTTTGGGCTCGATTTTGTAAGGCGCTTATAATCAATTTTAGTAGAACCAAAATTGATGATTGGGCTTAAACCAGGATCTTCTTCATCCAACTGCTTCATGAATCCTTGCTTGGCAGTCTCTGGATTGTCTCTGAGCTTCTGCATTTCATAAGACATTTTTGACCAAGCCTTTCTGAGTGCTTTTAATTCGAATGATATAGAGAATTGACCCTTATTCTGGATTGTGATTCGTTTATCTTTAACCACCCCGCCGATTGGATGCGAGTAAATTGATAACGAGGCATCATCCAGTACCCCTAATACAGTATCTATATCCCCTTTATCGATTTGAATAACACAACCGAGCTCTTCAGAAAAAAGACATTTAATTGTCTCTTCATGGCTGTCCGCCTCAAGAGACAACTCCACACCTAAATTCCCAGCAAAAGCCATTTCTGAAACACAGGCAAAAAGACCTCCGTCAGAGCGGTCATGATATGCCTGAATGAGTTCTCTGGACTTCAATGTTGTCACTGCATTAAAAAAATTCTTGAGCAGTTCTGGATCTTCAATATCTGGCGTCTCACCAAAACTACGTTTATATATTTGGGACAAACAGGAACCCCCCATACGATTTTTCCCCTGACCTAAATCAATCAATAACAACATGCTTTCATTGTTATCCCTCAGTTGCGGTGTGATGACATCATTGACATCAGCAACAGGAGAAAACGCAGAGATTACCAAGGACAGCGGCGCAGTGTTAATCAATTGATTGTCTTCATTCTTCCAAGAAGTTTGCATGGACAGTGAATCTTTGCCCACGGGAATAGTAATCCCAATTTTACTGCAAAAATTAATAGAAATAGCCTCAACGGTTTCATAGAGATCTTGCTTAAGTCTGTCTGTCATTATGGAAGACATCCAATTTGCAGACAGCTTAATATCTGAAATATCGCCAATGGGTGCAGATAGAATATTTGTGATGGCTTCACCCACAGCAATCCTTCCTGAGGCTGCAGCATTATGAACAGCAATGGGTGAGCGTTCTCCGATTGCCATGGCTTCGCCCTGGCTTCCAAAATGGTCCTTTAATGTGACTGCCACATCGCTTACCGGAACCTGCCAAGGGCCAACAAATTGATCTTGAGACACCAAACCACCGACCGTTCTATCCCCAATATGGATCAGGAAGGTTTTATCTGCGACAGTGGGGAATCTTAAAGTTTTTAAGCATGATTCTTCGATATCAATCCCATCCATCCCATCATCCATGATCGTTTTTTGGCTTGTCTCAATTTCCAGCTTTGTTTTAGGGGGCTTGCCGAATAAGACATCCATTGGCATGTCTATTGGATAATCATTGAAAACCTCATCTTTCAGTTTCAAATTTCCATGCGTTGCAACTTCGCCAACCAATGCATATGGGCATCGTTCCCTTTTGCAAATTCGATCAAACATTTTTAAGTCATTGGGATGAATGGATAAGACATATCTTTCTTGCGCCTCATTGCACCAGATCTCCAAGGGAGTCATTCCAGGTTCTGCATTATGAATCTCCCTCAAGCTGATGTCTGCAGACATTTTGCTATGATCTGCCACTTCCGGAATGGCATTTGAAAGGCCGCCTGCACCCACATCATGAATGAGTATGATTGGATTGACATCCTCCTTTGTATTTTGAACACCCATGGCAAAACAACGTGTGATGACTTCTTGAGCTCTCCTTTCAAGCTCGGCATTATCTCTTTGCACGGATGCAAAATCCAAGTCACTATTGCTTGCGCCCGCATTCAATGAAGATGCTGAACCACCGCCCAAGCCGATTAACATTGCAGGACCCCCAAGAACAATGATTAAAGAACCTGCTGGTATGTCATTCTTATTGACAGATGAGTCAGAAATATTGCCCATACCTCCAACAATCATGATCGGTTTGTGAAACCCCCAAGATGTATTTACTTGCTCTTTGTTATTTTCCTCAAAGGTTCTGAAATAGCCAAGAATATTGGGTCTCCCAAACTCATTATTGTATGCAGCGCCCCCAATGGGTCCATCCAACATAATTTCGAGTGCTGAGGCAATATGCTCTGGCTTGCCAATTGTTTCTTCCCAGGATTGAACATCATTCGGAATAAAGAGATGAGAAACACTGAAGCCAGTTAGCCCAGCTTTAGGCATTGCACCTCTTCCCGTTGCAGCCTCATCTCTAATCTCACCGCCTGATCCAGTTGCAGCTCCTGGATATGGAGAAATTGCAGTTGGGTGATTATGCGTTTCCACCTTGATCATCGTATGTATCTCGTCATGGAATTTTCCGTATTTCTGATCATCGTGATTCGGTAAAAACCAATCTGCTTTACCACCCGAGAACACGGCAGCATTATCTTTATATGCTGAAAGAACATTTCTTGAATTTGACTCATAGGTATCTTTGATCATCTGGAATAGACTTCTTTCTTTCTCAACGCCATCAATGACCCAATCTGCATTAAAGACTTTATGTCTACAATGCTCAGAATTTGCTTGTGCAAACATCATCAGTTCTGCATCAGTTGGGTTTCTATTTAGATTAATAAACTGCTCAAGAAGGTATTCAATCTCTTCATCATTCAATGCCAATCCCAATTCTCGATTTGCAACCATAAGGGCATCTTTGCCATCGGATAAAATATCAATCACTGAGAATGGTTGCGGTTCTAAAGTTGAAAATATCTCTCTCGCTTGACTCAAGTCTGTTATGACTACTTCTGTCATCCGGTCAAACAAAAGATCTATTGCTTCTTGATTTGGCTTTGAATTCAGATCTCTTAATTCAAGAGTGAAAGCGACTCCTCTCTCTATTCTGGAAATAGAACCAAGTCCGCATACTTTCGCAATGTCTGTTGCCTTACTAGACCAAGGAGAAGTCGTTCCAAAACGAGGCAAAATGAATATCTTAAATCCTTCATTTGCTCCCAAAGACCAGTCGGGTCCATACTCAAGGATGGATCCTAAAATTCGATCATGCTTTTCGCTCAACTCATTTTCAGCATCTATAAGATGAATAAATCTTGCGCCCAAACCAATGACATTGGGATCAATGCTTTGCAAGCGTATGAGTAAGGATTCAAGTTTGAATGGGGAGTGAGATGCAGGTCCATCTTTTACAATCATTCTTCTATATCCAAATCAACGGTTCATTAACTTTTTGATTTGTCATCTGGGACAAAAACGGTGTTTGGCATTTGTGTCACATTATCGCCCTCAGCCTTACTCACTTTACTGACTCCTTGTTCGTCCACCTCATCGATTCTAAGAACAGAATGCATTGGGACATAAGTCCTTTTGACTCCCTCAAACTCAGTTTTTATTTTTTCTTCCGATGGGTCCACAACAAGAGATGTTTTTTCGCCAAAAACAAGTGACTCAATTTCAATAAAGCCAAGAAGATTGCTGTTTAAGACCTCGTTTGCATAGAGCTCATAAAGCTTCCCTTGATTGCTAAAGGTTATTTTGTATAACTTTTTTTTCGAGGGCATTTGTTCGAAATATATGTTGGATCAAGTCCCAAATTATACCTTGATTGTAAACTCGTTGAAGAAATATCTTTTTTCTTCAATGTTATTTTTTATAAAATGATTTATAATGATAATGATTATCACTATCACTGTAAAATTATAATGTTGAATGGGCTACAAATATGTCAATAATCATCGACTTAAAACTAAAAAATAAACTCATCGGTTTTTTTGCTCTACTGATCATGATCCAGTATCAAGAAACTCAGGCCGAAATGATTATCGGAACTGGATCTATCCAGCCGGGTGTGGATTTAATTTTCGAAGGTGGGGTCAAAGATGACGTCATGCCAAATCAGTACTTTTTGAGTGAAAGTGAAACGGATGTTCATCTTGAGGTATTAGCCAATTGGTCAAATGAAGCACCCAAGGGCTCCCCAAAAGGTGGTCATGTTGCTTACCTCAATATCAATGCTATATTAATCAATGAGGTGACTGGATCATCAGCAACTCACAAACTCACCCCTCATGTCAACATGTCAGACAATCTGCACTATGCAAAAAATATTAAGCTTCCTGGAAGAGTTAACGAAAGATACACGGTCATTTTCGAAATTCATCCGCCAAAAAATGATGAAGTTGGTATGCATTTTGACTGGAGAAAGGCAGTCGATGACCGGTTGATTGATTCAGAGAAATTCGAATTCAAGAATCTTGATTTTGAAGAAATTGTTTTATCAAAAAGACGTTAAAACAAACATATTAAGTTTTCTTAGGATCAATTAACGTTTATGATCGTTTAGATATTTGCCTAAATACCTATGAAAAGATCTTATCTACTTATCGCCCTCATCATTCTATCTGCCTGTTCTGATTCTGCGGATGACTCAAACCGTGAAATCGATACAGTCATTCTTAATGATCTGATTCAACACTCCACTGAATTTGAGAAGAAAGTCTACTCTTTTGAAAATGGACTGCACATCGCTGTTGGCTATGGCATTGCAAATTCGATCATGGTTGAAGGAGTGGATGGAAATATCATTATCGATGCTTCAGACAGTGTGGCTGAAGCTGAAGAAGTGTATTCATACTTTAGTACAATCAATTCAAATCCTATAAAGGCCATCATTTATACACACAATCATGGTGACCATACCTTTGGTGCTGCTTATTACTATAATCTAGAAGTAGAGAAGCCCATGGTCATCGCTCATGAATCAACGAGCCAATACGTTGAAAGAATTATGGGAATTCTAAATCCAATCATCTCAAAGAGAAGCACAAGAATGTTTGGAACCGACCTCCCATCAGAGCAAGTCATTAATGTTGGTATTGGACCGTATTTGGGTGTCGCTCAGAGTCCAATTGGGTACATCAAACCCACTCTTACTTTTGCTGATGAACTGAAAATAAACATCTCAGGCGTGGAGATCGAACTCTATCACGCTCCAGGTGAAACCAATGATCAGTTGTTCGTTTGGTTGCCTAATCAAAAAGCCTTGATGCCGGGTGATAATATTTATAGAACTTTTCCAAATCTTTATACAATCAGAGGCACGCCTCATCGAGATGTGAAAAGCTGGGTCAAAAGTCTTGATCAGATGCGTGCACTCAAACCGGAGTATCTCCTACCAAGTCACACAAAACCACTGACCGGTGATGCAGTTATGGAGACGCTGACCATCTATAGAGATGCTATACAATATGTGCATGATCAAACCATTCGGCTAATGAATGAGGGCTATACTGCCGATGAAATCTCTCATCTTATTGAATTACCGACAGAGGTATCTAACTCTCCATTTGTGAGAGAGTTTTACGGAACGATTCGGTGGTCAGTGAAGAGTATTTTCAATGGTTATCTTGGTTGGTTTGATGGAAATGTTTCAAACCTAGACCCCTTGCCATCAGAAGAATATGCAAGAAGGCTTGTGACGCTATCAGGCAGCGAGGAGAAACTATTTTTGGCATTGGAGGAAGCGGTTCAAGAAAAAGACATGCAGTGGGCATTGCAACTCAGTGATAGTTTGCTTGCATTGAATTATAAAATTGATTCAACAAACAAGCTTAGACAAGAGGCCATCCAATACATTGGGGGTAGATCGCTTAATCCAAACAAAAGAAACTATTTCCTTAGCTCAGCGAATGAACTGAATCGAAATTACGAGGCGCAACCCTTGCTTCCTCAGACCAGTGAATTACTCAGAGAAATATCCATTGATATGTTTTTTGAAATTCTCTCAGTCAGGCTCAATCCAAAAAAAGCAAAAGGAATAACACAAAGAGTGTGCTTTCTTTTTGATTCCGGTGAGACCAGAACAATAACAATGAGAAATCAAATTGCAGAAATCTCATCGACAAATAAAAATTGTGACATTCAAGTAAAAACAAGCGAACAAACCCTTAAAGAATCGCTTGCTGGTGTCAGAAATCCAGTTTTGAGCGTTGCCTCTGGTGAAATCGATACTGGCGGCCAAAGAACAAAATTTCTAAGCTTTCTTTCCAACTTTACTGAATAAACTCAATCCTACCGTCTCGATTTAAAGAAGTTCTGGATCAGTGCTTTGCATTGGTTTTCCATCACTCCCCCTATTACGGTAATTTTATGGTTTAACTTAGAAGAGTCAGAAAGATCAAAAGCAGAACCTGCTGCACCCGATCTTGGGTCAAACGCGCCAAAAATCAGTGTCTCAACTCGTGCTTGTATGAGTGCACCCATGCACATGATGCAAGGCTCCAGAGTGACCACCAATGTTCCCCCGATTCGATGATTACTCTTTGCCTCTGCAGCAGCCCTTAATACAGCAATTTCGGCATGCCCAGCTGGGTCATTATTTGCAATCGTAACATTCCCAGATTTTGCAATAACCTGATTGTCATTGAAATAGAGTGCACCTACCGGTACTTCACCATTTGCTTCGCTGATTTGTGCCTGATCATAGGCGAGCTTCATCAATGTTTGCTGGTCAAATTTCAAATCTTAGTTTGATCCATGGTCTCAATATTGAGTTGACCCTCAAGACCGGCTGAGCGATGTTTCTCAGACTCTCTGTAATCTTTGTCAGAGATCATTTTTAACATTGCTTTTTTATTGGGGTATTCTGCAATTGCGACCATGTCCCATAGGTCTTCAACTTCACCAATTAGAAGCCTGCTGACTTCTCCTGAAAAAATGATTTTGCCTCCAACCTTCGGCAAATGCACGGTGCTTACTTCTTTGGCATATATTTTGTAAGCGTCCTTGCCCGTTAGATCTGTTTCTCTTCCATCCTCATACGATGCTTTTTTTTTAAATTTTAATAAGTTCACCATTCGAATGGTCGACTTCGAATCACCGATGAGAAAGCCTGCCATGGAAGTAACATTAGGTCTTAGTTTGTTCGCAACCTTCATATTTTTACCTCAGTAATCTTTAGTAGGCGATGCCATCTTTAATGACGAGCTCAACATTTTCTAAAATGCTGATGTCGTCAATAGGGTTGCCTTTGACCGCAATCAAATCGGCTATTTTTCCATTTTCAATTGAACCGAGCTTGTCGTCAATCCTTAACAACTTTGCAGTTTCCATGGTGGCCGATTGAATGGCCTTCATCTCAGGCATGCCATTTTCAACCATGTAGACAAATTCTTTCCAATTTGTGCCATGTTTTTGAACGCCCGCATCTGTTCCAAATGCAATTTTGACGCCCCTTTTATATGCCTTCTCGAAAGTCTTACTGATTTGAGGACCAACCGTTGCTGCTTTGGGTCTTATAATTTCAGGAAAGAAATTGTCTATTTTTGATTTCTCAGCCACAAACACTCCGGCCGAAATAGTTGGCACATAATAAGTACCATTTTCAATCATAAGATCCATGGCTTCATCATCCATGAATGTGCCATGCTCTATTGAATCTACGCCTGCTTCTATGGCTCTTTTCATCCCTTCAGCACCATGAGCATGAACGGCAACCCACATTCCATAATCTTTTGCTGCGCTCACAACGGCATTAACCTCCTCTTGAGTAAATTGTGGATTATCGCCTGATTTTGCTGGACTCAATACACCACCCGTCACTGTAATTTTTATTCCGTCCGCACCATCTTTGTATCGTTGTCTGACAGCCGTATATACCTCATACGGCCCATTCACGACGCCTTGTTCTGGCAAAGGATATGAGTAATCACCCAAGGCCTTTCCATTGGTAGGGTCAGCATGCCCCCCTGTTGTGGCAATTGTTTTTCCTGCAGCAAATATTCTTGGCCCAGGAACTTTGCCAGCATTAATGGCATCTCTTAAGCTGATTGCGACTAAACCGCTGTCACCAACTTGCCTGACAGTTGTAAAACCTGATTTAAATGTCACCAAAGCGTGTTGCGCAGCAAGTATGGCTTCCATCTCTCGCTCCACCTTAATTGGTGCCTCAGCTTTTGATAAGTACTCACCGCCAAAATGAACATGCATGTCCATCAAACCAGGCATCACTGTGTGATTTCTTAAGTCAATATATTCTTCATAATCACTTGGAGGTATATAGCCTTCTTTCACATCTTCGATGAGGTTACCATCAATCACAATGCTCATTCTTGATTGGGCACGATCGGATTTTCCATCGATGAGTTTACCGGCATGGATAATTGTTTTTGCATCAATACTTAAGGAAACTATCAATATTAATAGAAGTAAGTATTTGTATCTAATCGAAGAAATCATCTAACGCCCTCTCTTTTTTCATTTAAGAGTTTTAATAAAACATAAACCAGTCAGTTTATCTATTTTTTAGATGAAAGGATCATAGGCCCATTGAAGTAAAGCCTGTCTTTGCCTTGGTCGACACCAAATATCATCTTTTTCACAATTCTTACGGATGGCGCCAATATGTCTAGGGCCAAATGCCTTCCAACGTTTGATCTGAAACTCATCAACATCCTCTATCCTTCTGCCCAGTGAATATCTGCAATACCATTGAAACCAGCCAAGTGGGTCTTCAGGAGTAATCCATCTTTTAGCTAACCAAACTGAGATGGGCTGACCTGAGGCTACCTTGAAGTAGTTCAATTCAGCATCAAAGCCCGTTTCACTCATTTTTGCCTTTTTAAACCACTCCATTGGATATTCTGATACATCACCCTTGAAGTAATAGCCTCCAAAAATCCCCAACTCAAGCATTTCTTCTGGCGAAAGTTGAGGGTCAAACCCCTTCATAAGAATCCTGTTCCTACTGAATGGGCTCTGTAACCTCTAGAGGAACCATTACGTGGACAAACTCAGTGTCTTCCCACATTACGTATGGTCCGCCAGCATATGGATCCGTTGGCAAATCCTTGAGAAGATCTTGTGGCAATAAAAGCATCAAATGAGGTCCTTCTGCAACCCAGACTCCTTCACTGGTGTCTGTATTGAATGGCACGTTATTATCAACGGGAATATCTCCTACAAGCATATATGACATGCCGAAAGTGGCTTGATTAGGATCGTATTCATAAGACTGGCCCATGGCTCCTTTCATATACTCTTGAAGCCATTTCTGCCATGCAGGATCCACACACATTGGATTTACATTTTCATTCGGAGGAGTGCCTGGCATGCATACCCAACCATTTGATCCTTCTCTTAAGAGTGCGCCATCGTGAGAAATGATTGTGGCATCGCCGCTAACATTCTCTGGCCCTGCAGACATAGCTATTTTTATGATTTGTTCCTTGTTGTATCGTTCATTCTCTCCTTCATGAGAATAGACACTCATTGATACCACAAAGACAAGCAATGAAACTAATGTTTTAATTTTCATGTATTTTTCTCCATATTTAATCTAAATTCATTCAGCTTTATCGATTTGCTGGGATTACTGAACAGACTAATGAAACTAATCTCTGGAATAAGAAAAATCAAATAAATTTTTTTAAATGATCTATATCTCAATTTGACCAGTGAAAAATACGGAGGTGTAACCTCCTATGCTGACTCGATCACCAATAACTTCACAGAATAGCTGCCCGCCTCTATCCGAGAGTTGCCTTGCATTGATTTTGGTTGATCCAAACAAAGATGACCAATAAGGAACAATAAGAGTATGGGCAGATCCTGTAACAGGATCTTCATCAATACCATATTTTGGATAAAAACATCTCGAAACAATGCCTCCACTTGAATCTCTTGCAGTGATTATCGCACCTCGTGAATCAAGTTTTTTAATCTTTTCATAATTTGGATTGATTGCTCTGATTTCTTCCTCGCTGTTAAAAATAAATAGATAATCATCACGGCCCCTATATGATTCTTTAGACTCAAAACCAAAAAGGTCTTTGGATGGGTTTTGGTCGACTGAGAGGGGGTTGTCCAATGGAAAATCTAGAAAAATTAGGTCGTCTTCTTTCTTTGCCATAAGCAGCCCTCTTTTTGATTTGAAGACTATCTTTTCTGTATTTTTAAATTGAGTTAGGTCAAATAAAATCCTCGCAGAAGCAAGTGTCGCATGACCGCATAGGTCAACTTCTCTTTTGGGTGAGAACCAACGAATTCCTATCGGGTCTTCTGATAGGTTTAAAAATGCTGTCTCTGATAAGTTATTCTCAAAAGCAATGGACAACATCAGTTCATCAGAAAGCCAATCACTCAATAAGCAAACGGCTGCTGGATTCCCTGAAAACAAATCCTTTGTGAATGCGTCAACTTGAAAAACATCAATCTTCATCTGAATGGCAATCAATCAACTGGGTCAATTGTGTTGCCGGTAAGATCGTATATGAACCCTTTAACTTCAACTGTATCAGGTATGAGGGAATTCTCTCTTATTGCATTTAAATCATCGATAACACTCTGTTTTAGATCAGAGAAAGTCTGCCATTCAATTTTATTTATTGACTCAGAATTGTCTTCTGTCTCGAATCGATCATCATTCACCCAATCATGACCATTGAACTCTGCGGTTTGCAGATTCGATTTCAAAGCCTTCAAAATGATTTCATCATTGAGCTTCCCGACCATGCAATCAGTATGATGGATAATGAACCATTCTTTTATTCCCATGAATTTATGTGCGATGGTCATTGAGCGAATCGTATCTGCATTCACCCTTCCGCCTGCATTTCTGATTACATAAGTATGCTCAGGAGGTAAATCAGTGATTGAGATCGGATCGAACCTTGAATCCATGCAAGTTATGATTCCGTATTTTTTTTCCATTTCTCTAGTCTCTTTTATGATTATTATATGCTCTCAAAATTATTTTTCTTGTATCTGCTGGATCTATCACAGCGTCAATTTCTAGGTGTGCTGCTGCTTCAATTGCTTTCCCTTTTTCATAGGCCGATGCAACCAGCTGGTCAAAAAGAGCCTCACGTTCTTTTTGATCTTTAACGGCTTCGAGTTCTCTTTTGAATCCAAGTTGAACAGCACCTTCCAAACCCATTCCACCAAACTCTCCGGTTGGCCATGAAGCGGAATAAATTGGCTCATGAAAACTACCGCCTACCATTGCCATGGCTCCCAAGCCATATGCTTTTCTGAGAAATATAGCCATAAGAGGCACTGATAATTGGGATCCAACCTTGAATAATTTACTCATTCTGGTTACTGCGGACTCTTCTTCGCTTTCAGGACCAACCATGAATCCTGGCGTATCGACCAGAGCAACAATTGGAATGCCGTGCTCATTGCACAATGTAAGGAATTCAGATGACTTCTCTGCTGAAACCGCATCAATTGCCCCGCCCAACTGTTGGCAATCACTTGCCAAAAGTGCAAATGGCTTTCCTTCCAGCCTAAAAAATCCAGTGACTACGCTTCTTCCATAATTCTTTTTTAGCTCAAGAAAAGATTCTTTGTCGGCAATCACATCTATGATATCTCTAATGGGATAGCCCCATTTCCTATCCTCAGGAATCAATTCCCTCAACTGATTTTGATCGGATGCTTCAAATGACTGCTGATTGCCTTGGAAATAGGTCAATAGCTTTTTAGCAATAGTGGTTGCTTCCTTCTCATCTTTGGCCAGAAGATCGATGGTTCCATTCATTTCGTGCATTTCTGAAGGTCCAATCTCGGTCGGATCAAACTTGCCAAGGCCTCCGCCTTCAATCATTGCTGGGCCGGCCATACCAATCCACGATTGTTTGGTTGCTATCCTGAAGTCAGCTGCTCCAAACAATGCCGCATTTCCAGCAAAACAGTATCCATTATTGATAGCGATTCTCAACGATGATCCCGTTAAACTTGCCCACTTTGAAAAAGTGGGTACATTCAATCCTGCAATTTGTGTGCTCACATCAACATCGCCCGGTCTGCCTCCGCCTCCTTCAGTGAAAATCACCACAGGCAAGCGATATTTTTTTGCCTTGTCTATGATTCGATCAAGTTTCTGATGGTGAAAATAGCCCTGCGTTCCTGCAAGCACTGAGTAATCATAAACAATCGCTACTGCATTAGAATTTTTTTTACCTATCTCATCGGAATTGATCTCACAAAACCCAGTGATCACCCCATCAGCCGATGTTTCTTTTTGTAGTGAATCATAGTCTTTTCGAGACCTTTGTGCTGCCACAGCAAAAGCACCGAATTCAATGAAACTATCTTCATCGACCAAATGATCAAGATTTTCTCTGGCAGTCCTATTTCCCGATTGATGCCTCTTGGATAAAGCCTCTTTTCGATATTGATCTGACAGCGCCTCAATTCTTGATAAATAATTTTTGAATTCTTTGTTTTTTGCCATATTGTTCTTATATTACTTTTTCTCCAGCAACTGCCGCCCTTTGAAGTCTCCTCGTCTGTGGGTAATAGTCCGCTACAGCATAATGAGAAGTGCATCGATTGTCCCATACAGCAATCGTTCCTGGCTCCCAATTGAGTCTTACACAAAACTCAGGTTTTTCAATCACACCATAAAGAAAGCTTAATAATGACCGACTTTCATCCTCCTCCAAACCGTCAACCGATTCAGTAAAAAACTTATTCACAAAAAGACATTTCTTGCCTGTTCGAGGATGCGTTCTTACGAGTGGGTGAGAGACTGGTGGGAAATCTTTCTGAAATTCTAATTTCTTTTCCTGCCCATGCTCCCATTTAGAAAAGATCGGTTCATAATAATAGAGCAAGCTGTGACGACAACTCAAAGAATCAAGGAATTCTTTCATCGATGATGACAATGACTCATAAGCGGTTTCATTGCAAGACCAAATGGTGTCTCCTCCTCTGTCTGGAATGATTACACCCTCTAAAAAGAACAGCGCGGGTGGCTCCTCTAGGCCTGTCATATCTTGATGAAATGTATTCAGATAAGGGGGTTTTTCGCTGTTTGTTTCAATGACTAAAAGATCTTGGTATTTGTCCGATAATGCTGGTTGAACAAAGGGAGGTCCAAACAATTGTGCAAGGTTTGTTAATTCATTGCCGTCAAGATTCTGTTCATGAAAAAAAAGAACCTTATATTCATCAATGGCATCTTGAATGATTTTGACAGACTTCTTATTGGACATTGACTTAAGGTCAATATCGCTTATTTCAGCGCCCAAGACATTTAATGGCTTGATATTCATGGCTCCTCTTCAGGTTTTGGAATATTATCCCGATCAAGATCTTAAGAATCAATCTTTTGAAACCATATCCTTTATCCAAAACGGAAAATAAAGCAGATAAAAAAATGCTATAGCTATTGGAATCACCGCAGTCATATGGAATGGAGGATCAGGAAAATAGTTCATCACAGAATCGGCATCTGGCTTGTCCATTAAGTACCAAAAATTTGCTCCCTCACCAAGCAAAAGATTAATAACATAGATCATTGACATGGCTATAATGCTAATTCCAATGACCTTGTGCACATCCCTGAATAAAGGCCGCTCACCAAGTGCAATGATTGCATAAAATACAGCGAGCAAGATCAATGTATGAGCCCAGAAAAAAGGGAAGAAGACTCCGTTGGGAAATGCAAAATCAACATCTGGCGTCAGAAGTGCCATGGTTGCACCTCCCAGCCCCCAAAAATATGCACAATTAAAAAATATCTTCTCTCTTGAAATAAAATAATACGCAATTGAAAGCGCAGATAGATCACACATATGGAATGGAAAAGCCTCCTGCCACGCATGATTAAATGTAAAGGTATTCAATACCTGCTCAAATGTATGCGCTAAAAGCAATGCTGACAAACAAACGCCCATTATTTTCTTCGTTTCTGATGATTTATTTCTAAAATAAAGGGGCAAGAAGACAATCAATGTAACGCATACAAGCAAAGTGAAAACATGTTGTGTTCCAAAGAGTTGAAATGGCTCTTGATGCATGATTAATTGATCTCCCCTGCTTTCTTTTGATTGATAAAAGCATCAATCATTCATTGTAGAATACAAAATATTGATGCAGTTTACACATCGATTATGAAAATTTAACTGGGCTTTTTTTTAAAGATCATAAACTTCATATTTCTTTCATAAATGAAGATGAAAAATACATATAATCGATCCCGAGAAACTTGAAGCAATTAGCTATAGAGTCTCTCAAAAAAATACTCCGAATGCCCATTCTTAGATCCAGATTGTTTTGGATAGACAATGATTATCGAAGTAACCAACCCCTAAAAAATAAACTAACCTAATTAAGGAGCAATAAATGAGAATCTTAACAAAATTAAACCTTGTCATTTTTCTATTCCTGCCTGCAATTGCATCAGCAGATAACTGGTCAACTCTTGAATCGGATACCGCGATTTATGGCAGAGTAGTAAAAATGAAGAACACTGCTTCAACTGATGTTTGCAAAAAGCTTGCTGATAAATATGACGCAGTGGCTTACAGCATTGATGCAAAAAAAGGCAAGTGTTCTGTCCTAAAATCTATAAGATCGACGACCAACAAAGAAGGGTTTACATCACAGCGTAAAGTGAGCAATTGACTTGTGTTATGTCTTTAAAAAACCCTCCCACTCGGAGGGTTTTTTTTATCCAAATATTTTGTGATTGCTTTTTTGTAATTTCTATACCAATGTTTATGGATTCTCTTGGTGACATGAGTGGCTATAAAATCAAAAATAAAACTTAAAAAATATCTCTCGAATGCAGGTTACTGCTCTCGCAGAAAAGCCGCTGATTTCATAGAGAGTAACTCAATCACAATCAATTCTGAAAAAGCAGAGCACGATGCAATCCTTGAACATGGGGATGTCATTGTTATCAATAAAAACAAGGAAATCGTAAATCTAAAAGTAAAAACAGACATCCTGATCTACCATAAGCCAACAGGAGAAATCTGCTCATCAATCGAAAGCGGGGCCAATAAAAGTGTCTTTCAATCAATTCCAATTAGGCAGGAGGGGAAATGGATCATGGTCGGAAGACTGGATGTCAATACATCTGGATTGCTGATTTTCTCAAACAATGGGGATCTCGTACAAAAGCTCTCACATCCTAGCTCAATGATAGAAAGGGAATACCTTTGTAGAATTCTTGGAAATCCCACGAAGTCTCAAATTAATAAATTATTGAATGGCGCTCATGTTGAGGGGAAAAAATCTCACTTTGATAAGTTGATCCCAATCAAAAAAAAATCAAGTGCTGTCAATAATTGGTTCAGAGTAACGTTGCATTCGGGAAGAAATAGAGAAGTCAGGAAACTTTGGGATACGCAATCGCTCCAAGTCAATAGATTGATCAGAATCGGCTTTGGCCCAATCATGCTCCCTAAAGACCTCAAAGCGGGTCAATACAAATTACTGATGCAAAATGAGATTAATAATGTATTAAAGCTTGTTGATTCAGAGACTTAATCCTTGGAAATTGAATCAAGTATGTCCTCTGAGAGTTGATTATTATGATTCATAACAATCACCTGAGATCTAAAAAGTGCAAGCAACTCAGTGATAAGAATAAAAACGATCAAAAGCGTTCCCACAAATACATATTTTGTGAATAGTATCAGTGAGATCCCAGTCATTAAAATGGCTAAATTGATCGCTCCTCTTAGGATCTTTCCCAGATAAAAATGGTGGAGCCCAGCCACTAAAACATAATTCAGTACCGCATATGTATCGTGATCCTTTAAGGCAGGAGTCAAGAGATTATAATAATCCTTCTTCTGTTCAGCGCTTAGATCACTAACCCTTTGCTTTAAACGTTGATTTTGGTATTCAACCAAATCTTTATTTAGCTTTAACCCTTCAAACATAACTAAGCTATCTCCCCAATGTCACAATAACGGTCTCACGATTCCAAAAGAGTAAGAACCTTCGGTTCTCGATGACCTGAAAGACAACCTGCCATCCATCTGATGCCTCCCTGTTGAGCGTGACTTCAAGTTTTTCCAATGGGAGTCCTGAGCTGCCAAGAAGCACCGTGCCTAGTCCGCCCTCCATAACATGAATAATTTTGTACTCCTTAAATGCCATCACTCTTTCTCCGAAATAAATAAATTTTGTTAATATTAACAAATGTTATCCACTCCTGACATCATTGATGGTTATCCAGAGCTTAAAGTTTTAGCCAAATTTAAGCACTTTGGCGGAAAGAAAATATTTCATGGCGAGGTCCAAACCGTAAAATGCTTTGAGGACAATAGTTACGTTAAAAAAGAACTCAGTAATCCATCAGAATCAGGGGTTCTGATTGTAGATGGTGAGGGCTCAGAAAATTGTGCGCTCTTAGGGGATCTCTTGGCTCAAATGGGCAAAGACAATGGATGGTCGGGTATCGTCATCAATGGCTTCGTGAGAGACATAGAGATTCTCAGAGGAATTGAGATTGGAGTCATGGCACTTGGATCTTGTCCAAGAAAAAGTGATAAGAAAAATCTGGGTCAGAAAAACCTAGGGATCAATATCAATGACACAGCAATAAAACCAGGCAATTGGTGTTACGCAGACGAGAATGGGATTCTGATTTCTGAAACAAAACTTGAGATTTAATCAAGCACCCGAAATCTTATCTCTCAACTGATATGGCAGATACGTCAGATAAAAAGCAAAAATGGCTGCCGGAATCAATCCCAGCACATGAAATGGTGCCGATGGGAAGAAATTAATTATTGTATCGCCATTTGGTTTGTCTTTTAGATACCAAAAATTAGCACCTTCTCCCAACAAGTGATTTATAACAAAGATTATTGCAGTCATTGTCAATGTGATCTTAACCACAGAGATGAAGTCCTCAAATTGAGGCCTTTCTTTCAGAATAAAAACAGGCATTCCAACGCCCAACAGAATCAATCCGTGTCCGTAGTAGAAGTTAATGAATTCTGGATGCGGGTATCCGAAAGTCAACGCGGGAGTTAGCAGCGCCATGCTGGCAGGAATAACCCCCCAAAAAAAAGCGCAGTGAAAGAATCTCTTATCATAGCCCAATAGATAAAGACCTATTGCAAGCTTTGAGAAATCACACATATGAAGTGGGATGATCTCCTGCCACGATAAATCGAAACTAATGGCATGAAAGAACTGCATAAAATAGTGTGTGATCAATAAAACCCCAATGGAAACTTCTGTATTTTTTTTGATTTCCTTGGATTGGTGGCTGACCCAAAATAAGATCAAGGCAATAATGATATAAGTAAGGATGATGCTGGTTATGTGTGAGAAACCAAATAATGTGAATGTTTGCATTTTGCTCCCTGTCATACTGATGCTTAAAAAATATCCTTCGATGGAAATGGAGATTCGTTGATCAAATCATTTTCCAAGGAAACACGATACGCATTTTTCTTTTCTGAAAAAACAATCGAATGATGAGGAACTTCGTTGATTAAGTGCAAGGCACAACCGCCATCGATCGCAATACAGGCATCCATTACTTGGCTTTCAATCATTTGGTGGACAATGGGCCTTCGTTCAGGTTCTTCGTCAAAGTGAGGGCAACAAGCTCCCTCTATGAAGCCGAGGCAATCCATCAGTTTTAGATCCTCAGCCCAAGAATCAGTGACTCCAGAATCGAACCAACAAATGGCCCCTGCGCTCACTCCACACATAATCGTTCCTTTTTCATAAGCAACCTTAAGCAGCTTATCCAAACCCCATTCTTTCCAAACAGCCAACATGCTTTTTGTATTCCCACCTCCGACAAAAATGATGTTCTGATCCAAGATCAACCGCTCTAAATCGGGTGTTCTTTTAAAAAAGTCTAAATGCAAAGGATCACAGTCAAACATGGAGAATGTAGAGTAATAGCTCTCCTTATATCCTTCGTCATCACCCGTTGCCGTTGGAATGAAGCAGACTTTTGGCTTGTCTGTTTCCGATTGATCCAGGATGTAACCTTCAATAATACCTTCACCTGGGTTCCTCCCAAAACCTCCGCCACCAATAGCAATGATTTGTCTTTTCATTGTTGTTCTTTAGAAATGGTTAATTAAATACCGAGGTAGTTGTATGCTTCGGCAACTTTTTTCACTGCAATCACCATTGCAGCTGTTCTGAAGTCTTTGATGTTCTTATCTGAATGATAAGTTTCATGAATGGCATGATACCCTTCTTTCATCTTCTCCTCTAAACCTGATCGAACCAAATCAATCTCGCTGGCACCCTTAATGAACTCATCTTTCAAATCATTAGGAAAAGAAGTGCTGGTCATTGACTCCAATGCATCAACAAGACTGCTTTGTCTCTTTTCTTGATCCCTTTCCTGCATCAATCCATAACGCATTTTGGATAAATTTTTGACCCATTCAAAGTATGAGACAATGACCCCACCAGAGTTGGCGTAAAAGTCTGGAATGACAGTGATTCCATTTTTTTGCAAAATCTTATCTGCATCCGCTGTTACAGGTCCGTTTCCTCCCTCGACAATCAGTTTTGCTTTGATTTTTGCAGCATTGTCTTTATGAATGGCTCCTTCCGTCGCGGCTGGAATCAAGATGTCGCATTCTTTGCTTAAAAAATGCCCTCTAGCGGTTGAATAACCATCAAATCCTTCGAACGTCCTCTTTCTTGTAAAATGCTTCTTTAGTTTGTGTACATCGATTCCTTTTTTATTTACTACAGAACCATTTCTCTCTATCACGGCAATGATTTTTGCACCCGATTCATGCAAGAGTTCAGCAGCATGAAAGCCCACATTCCCAAATCCTTGTATGATGACTCTTTGCCCCTCTATCCCGGATCTGAGTTTGGATTTTTTACGATCTTTGTCATTGTTTAAAAACTCAACGATTGAATAAAAAACCCCTCTTCCGGTGGCCTCTGTTCTGCCATCAACACCTCCGAGTGCAATTGGTTTTCCGGTGACCGAAGCCAATGCATCAATTTCAGTGGGATTCAATCGTCGATACTCATCCGCCATCCATGCCATGACATTTTCATCGGTTCCCATGTCTGGTCCTGGAACATTCTGTGAGGGATGAATCAAGTCTCTTTTTGCAAGCTCATAGGTAAAACGTCTTGTGATTCTTTCCAACTCATCTTTTTTCCAATGCTGAGGATCTATAATCAATGCACCTTTTGAACCGCCATAGGGTAAATCCATCAAGGAACATTTATATGTCATCAAGGCTGCAAGGGCCTCAACCTCTGATTGACTTGCGCTTAAAGAGTACCGAATGCCTCCTTTGACAGGTTCATGGTGTTCAGAATGCACACAGCGATATCCCGTAAATGTGTAAAGACTTTTTCTGAGGCGGACTCCAAAGTTAACTTTATAGATGGAATTGGCTAATTTGATTTTTAATGCGAGATCTTCGGGAAGCTCAAGAAGCGTCGCAGCTTCATCAAAAATCTGGTTGACAGAGTTTAAGAACGTTTTGTTATTGGCCATTTTTATATTGGTTAATCTGCTATTTTTTTTTAGTATAACAAAGCTTCGTGGGAATAAAATCAACTCTATTTTGATTCTCTCTCAGGTTAAAGAACTTAAAATAATTTAAATGTAAATGAATCAGATTATGAATACGACTAAAATCAATATCCTTAACCATTTCCTCATTTCAATCATCTTAGCAATGATGACAATGAACGTGAATGCCAATGTACCAATACTGCAACCTGGGTCACCAGGAGAGCCTACTAAGGAGCTAGATCCCAATACTGCCATTGCAATTGCAAACTCATCTTATACAAGCGCAGATGTAGAATTCATGCAAGGGATGATTGTCCATCATTATCAAGCATTCCTTATGTCAGAAATGGCAACAACAAGAACGAATAATCAAACTATATTGGATCTCGCTGGACGAATAGATGTATCTCAGACCGATGAAATTAATTACATGAATAGTTGGCTGAGTGATAGAGCGCAATCCATTCCAGATCCAACCATGAATGATCATATGCATGATCATAAAATGATGGGAATGGCTACACCAGAGCAAATGGGTCAACTCGAAGCTTCAAATTCCATCGATTTTGATCGTCTTTATCTGAATCTGATGATTAAACACCATGATGGAGCCATACAAATGGTCGAAAGATTGAATGAGTTTCCAGGCTCAGCATATGACCCACAACTATATGAGTTTGTTACAGATCTGGAAAATGATCAAGCAGTTGAAATCGAAAGAATGAATGGAATCTTAATTGGTCTTTCTGACGATCCCAGAGCGGGTCTTAAAGCGGGTGTTTATGATGCAGGAACAGCAATACTAAATTTGGAATTGATCGCTGAATTAAAAAAACCAACGGGCTTTTTTGACCCTGATAATCCGTTAGAAAAAGGAATTGAGGATCCTGATGAGAAACAAGAATTAGAATCCAGTGGGGAAGAAAAACAAAGATCCATCGAATCGATTGCCTCTAGCCAAAGATATCCAATGTTGAGCTTCTCAAATACTGATATGGCATTTGGTAACGACCTGCTTGTAGCTGGAAGCTATCATGGCTTCAATATCTATCAAATTGAAGAAACTGGATATCCCAATCTAATGACATCCGTCGTCTGTCCGGGTGGTCAAGGGGATGTGTCGATTGTTGGACATCTTATCGTGATGTCAGTACAAGACACTAGGGGACGACTCGATTGTGGGCTTGAGGGGGTAGACCCTGAGCCCAATGAAGAACGTTTTCGAGGAATAAGAATTTTTGATATCTCTGATCCTAAATTACCGATACAAGTGGGTGCAGTACAAACATGTAGAGGCTCTCACACCCATTCCATTGTTGAAGGACCCAATGAAGATGGAAAAATCATAGTCTTCAACTCTGGAACATCAAGTGTTCGTGATCAAGAGGAAATGGAGGAATGCTTTGAGGATATCCCTGGAGATGATCGAACCGCTTTATTTAGAATCGATGTTATTGAAATACCAATCGATGACCCATCAAAATCAAGAATTATTGATAGTCCAACTGTTTTTGCAGATCAAGAAACCGGGGTCTTAGCGGGTCTATGGCGCGGAGGGGATCACGGTGACGAAACCCAGGAAACATATATCACAGACCAATGTCATGACATAACAGTATTCCCTTCAGCATCACTTGCTGCCGGAGCATGCTCAGGGAATGGAATACTTTTCGACATATCGGATCCAATCAAACCCAAAAGGATTCATGATGTCACGGATACAGGCTTTGCTTATTGGCACTCGGCAACTTTTAATAATGATGGGACCAAGATCTTATTCACTGATGAATGGGGTGGCGGAGGAAGGCCTCGTTGCCGTGCATGGGATCCATTGAACTGGGGCGCAAATGCAATCTATGACATTGTCGATGATCAATTGGAGTTCAGGAGCCATTTCAAAATGCCCGCCCCTCAAAAAGAAACTGAGAATTGTGTTGCACACAATGGTGCTATCATCCCGGTTCCTGGTAGAGATATCTTTATCCAAGCATGGTATCAAGGTGGAATTTCAGTGATTGATTTTACCGACTCATCCAACCCAACCGAAATTGCTTACTTTGATCGAGGACCAATCCTTGAGGATGAATTGATCACAGGTGGCTATTGGTCGGTCTATTATTATGAGGGATCCATATACGGAACAGAGATCACTAGGGGTCTTGATGTATTTAAGTTAATACCCAGTAATTACTTATCTGAAAATGAGATAGCTGCTGCTGAGTTAGCATATCCTGCAATAGGTCCTGAGCGTTTATTTAATCCGCAACAACAAATTCCAATGGAATGGCCTGCAGATCCAGTTGTAGCTCTTTCGTATTTGGACCAATTGAAAAGATTGGGTGCAGTTGAAGAAGATGTCGCAAGGAATATCAATGATCTACTTAATGACGCAATTGTAGCAGAAGAAAATTACGATCAGATCTCAAAAAAAGCAAAAAGACAACTTTCTAGAAGAATCAAAAATATCTCTTTTGAAACTAATGCAGAACCTTTTGGTAGGCTCTCTGAAACAGCAGTAACCAATGAAAGGACTTCAAGGATCCAGAACTTGCTGAGAGCTAATTTAGATGAAATTGCAGAGAAATTAAATTAGAAATAATGGTCACTTACCAAGGCAATTCTTTTCCATCGAAGTTAAAAAAAGATCCGCTTTGTGACTGATCTATGCTTTCAATGACATTGATCATTCGCTCAACGCCCTCCACTGCAGATACCGTTGGATAACCTCTGTAGTCAAAATTGGTTGCCTTTTCTGCCTCCTCTAGTGACAAGCCAAAAGCTTGTCTGAGCGCTCTAGTGTCTACTGCACCGGGGTTAAGAAGAATAACAGTTACGCCTTGATCTTTTAGTCTGAGAGCTACTGTCTTCATTGCCATATTCAATGCGGCTTTACTGATGGATAGAATTGGAAGAGATGATGGGCGGCCCATTGATGATATGGATCCAGCCACACTCGAGATTGCAACAACTTTTTTGTCATCGCTCATTGAGATATTCTGAGCGAATGCTTCTGTGATTTTTAGAGCTCCAAAAGCATTGATTGACATTAGCTTCTCAAACTCATTTTGATCAATCTGGCCCCAGGCTTGCTTATCTCTATCGCCACTCATGCCAGCATTATTGATTAAAAGGTCTATTGGCTGATTCTCATATTTTTGTGCAAGAACCTGGATCTGGTTGATGCTTGTCACATCCATTTGTTCGATCTGAATTTTTGGGTGATCTTTTGCTGCATTGATCAGATCATAATCATCTAAAGGGGATCTGCTCGTTGCAATCACATCCCAACCTTTTTCTGCATATTGAGTGACAAACTCTAGGCCCATTCCCCTATTTGAGCCTGTTATAAGAACTGTCTTTGCCGAGATAATATCTAAAAAAAGAAAAGTCGAAAGAAGAACAAATAAACTGAAATATCTATAACTCATAAACTTTGATTCCGTATAAATAAATTATTAAAAAATGAGAATATCATACTTTATTTGCTGCCATTTTAATTCGCTCAAGAGCCTCTTTTAGCAAGAACCTTGACGTTCCAATGTTCATTCTCAAATACTGCTCACCCCCAGTTCCAAACTTATAGCCTCTTCCCAACTGTATGCCAGCTCTTTCAACCAAGTGCCTCTCCATATAGTCTCCTTCTTTTTCATTTCTCTTCTTGGCATTGGTTTTGGCATCAATCGCATCCATCCAGTTTCCAAAGTCTATCCATGCAAGATATGTTCCTTGTGGTTTTTTAAACTTTATCAAAGGGATATTTTCACTTATATACTCCTCAAGAATAATCATGTTTCGATTGATGTAATGGTTGACTTCATTCAGCCATGCTTCTGAGTCATTGTATGCCACCTCTGAGGCTACTAACCCTAATGTATTTGCAAATTCAACGTGCCCAGCATCTCGAATCTTTGAAATTACCTTTGTGTCATACGCATAGAGGTAACCTGTCTTAAATGCTGAGAGATTAAATGATTTGGTGGTTGATTTAAAAATAACAGCTCTTCTATAGACCGCGTCGCTTTGTATTGAAAATAAAGGGGTATACGTCGACTCATCCGAAACAAAGTCGCAATGAATCTCATCTGAGAACAGCATTGCATCATTCCTATCACAAATCTCAGCAATTTCTTCAAGATCGCTCTTATCCCAACAATTTCCAGTTGGATTATGAGGATTAACCAAAAGAAAAGCATGTACGTCATTTCGACTCAGACGCTTCTCAAGATCATTAAAATCTATACGATAGCTTCCTTTCTCTTTAATCAATGGGCTTTCTTCAGGGATACAGTGTGCTTTTTTGATATTCACGTAAAGTTCGCTATAACCCGGTGAATTTAGAACAACTTTCGAGCCTTTTGGGCAATATGCTCTTATTGCACTTTGTATCGATGGAAGAACTCCTGTGGCCCCCAAAAGCTGTTTTCTGCTAATTGCCTCACCATATCTTCTTTCATTCCAACTAATGATCGATTCATAATACGAGCGTGGGGTTAAAATGTAGCCCCAATTCTCATGCACTATCCGATTGGCAATCGCTTGCGTTATTTCCGGCGCAGTTCTAAAGTCCATGTCAGCAATACCCATGGCTGCAATAATTTCATATCCAGGAAACCTTCTGGTCTGCAAATCCCATTTCGCTGAATCTGTGTTCCATCTTGGGTAAATCTCATCAAGGTTTGAAGGCACTGGCTTGCCAACAGTAGTCTTGTGATGACCGCTTAATGCATTTGCAGCTGATACTGCTAAAGGAAGCGTCCCGGCAGACTGGATGAGTCTTCTTCTCGATTTATTTATCTTGTTCTTTGGCATCCAAGCAATACTAGTGAATAATTTCAAATGCGATTAAAGCATTACCGGGTAATTTACCATAACCTCCATAACCGGAGTTGATATAAATCATTTCTCTGGAAATGACAGGACCCGCTGCATCGATGGTACCTCCATTGGCAGGAATTGAATTCACAGTCTGAAAATCTTTACGGGTATCAAATTCCCAAACCGGTTCACCAGTCTTTGATGAAATTGCATAGAAGACCCCGTTTAAATTCCCAGCAAAGAGGATTTCATCTGTGGATGATATGGCAGCAGAGAAACCGCTGTAGCATTTAAATGATTCCTCGACACAATTGCTTATTGCATCATAACTCCATATCAATTCACTGCTAAATGGATCATATGCATGCAACCCTGATCTGCTATCACCTATTGCTTTTGGGTGTTTTCCAATGTCTCCAACTGGCACAAAGATAGTTCTTCCATCCGATGACATGGACCAGTGAATTCCTCCGTGTTCCCCGCCTTTGCCGATTCTCTTTTTCCAGACCACTTTCCCATTGTCTGGGTCAATTGCATAGAGCATGCCTGACTTTTGGCCAGCAATAATTAGATCGTCTTGATCGTCGCTTGAAATCAACAATGGAGATGCTCCGAAATCAAAATTTGATCCGATATCAAAATCACAGTTAACTCTGTCCCTAACACAAGAGCCATTCCAAATATCATTTGTGTCAGACTGAACTGCCCAAACTTTATTGCCAGTCTTTATATCAATGGCGACTATAGAATCACTTAAATTTGTAGAGGGTGGAGAATAATTTTGTCCCGTGCCAATGTATACCCTATTTCGTTTTATATCTATGGTTGGGGTTGACCAAACTGGCACGCCAGAGGGACCCCATTTTTTTGCTTTGGCAATATTGAATCCGGTTTCTTTTGGCTCATCAACCGTGTGATATTTCCACCTGATTTCACCCGTTTTCTTATTCATTGCCACCAAGCCTCCCCGAAAAGTACAGCACTCATAGTCGTTTTCGATCGCCGTGACAATCTCGACAGATGAAAGAGGTATAAAAATATCATCTCCATATATCGAAATGGATCCTGTGATTGTGGTCAACGGATGATCATTGGCTTCTTTAATCCATTGTTCTTTGCCTGAGGCAGCTTCTAATCGATAAACCCGTCCCTCAAAATCACCAAAAAAGATGTCCTTAGGGCGATTAAATTCATCAAGATCAATAGCGATTGCATTTCTGACCTCAGCCTTGGCTTTGTAAGTCCACCAGATACAGCCTGTATCAGCATCAAGTGCATAAACGGTCCCGTTTTGACTGCCAAAAAATAAAAATCCACCGGCAATGGACGGTTGCGACCTGACCCTGCCCGTTTCGGGTACTCCAAAAACCCATTTCATTTTCAATTTAGAAATGTTTTCAAGATTGATCATGCTGATTGACTCTTCCTGAAAACGGTTTTGATCCAGAGAGTTACCCCATCCCATCCAACTTGTTCCGCTTGTGAGGGAAGGTCTGCCTGAACAATAACCGTCAACCTGCAAGGTTGGATCTGATGGTTTCAAATATTCTGCAATGGCATTGATCTCTATTTCAGATAAGCCACTAGATTGTGCTTTCATCACTCCACTCAATAACGATTGAGTGATTGATTCTCTCGACATCATCCCTATTGCATCTAGGCCGGGTGCTTTGAGTTCTGGGTTGGTGTGGCAATCGATGCAGTTCTTTTTGAATAAATCTTCACCGTTTGAATTATTGGCAGCACTCCCTGAGTTCGCAATCAATAGGAACGCTAAAACAAGACTTAGATTGTGCTTATTCAGATCCTGACTCCTAAAAAATCTATTTAAGAAGTATAACGAACCAAGGTTTCAATTCCATAACCTTGATCAGCAATGAGTCTACTGCCTCCTAAATCTGGCAAATCGATGACTGCGAGAATCAAAATGTTTTCTTTTTTTACATTGAAGTTCTCTGTGAGAAGTTCAGCACATGCGATGGCTGTTCCCCCAGTTGCAACCAGATCATCGACAATGACCACTCTATCCGATTCACTCACCATGGTATTTTTTTGAATCTCAATCGAGGTACGCCCATACTCTAGCTCAAACTCTTTCACAAAAGTCTTGTTCGGTAATTTTCCGGGCTTTCTAGCAAGAATAAATGGCAAAGATAAATCTTTGGCTATCGAGCCTGCAAAGATAAACCCCCTGCTTTCTATGCTTGCGACTGAAGTGGCATTAAATGATTTCGACATTTTTGTAAGCTCATCGCAGGTCTCAACAAAAGCCTCAGGAGTTTCGATTAGACTGGTAATGTCTCTAAACTTTATTCCATCGATTGGAAAATCATCCACTGTTCTAATGTATTGCTTAAGTTTCAATGGATCATTCATGCTTTTCTCCTTTTTGTAATCATGATTTTCAGACGCCTCAAGTCAGCGACTAAAGGATTGGGGTCTTGTTACTGAGTATGCCCAATAAATAAATAAAAATTGCAGAGGAAGCCTAAAATACAGTAATTCGATGGATATTTCCGGAAAAGCCTCAGGTGTAATTGCCATATAAATATTAGCAGGATAAACAGAAATCAATAAAGCCACCAAACCCCATCCTGCTATCTTTCTCAAAGGAGCTATCAAGACAGAAATACCGCCTAATATTTCAAAAAAACCACTGATATAAACTGCCTCTGCATGCAATGGAAAAGCTGGAGGCATAATGGATAAATAAAACTCAGGATTGATAAAGTGATCGATGCCAAAATAAATAAAAAATAGCGCTAGACCAAATAGAGATAACTTTCTCCACCACTCAGAGGGTAATTTTAATACATTGAGAATATTGGCTATTGCTTTCACTCCCAATCGATCAGATAACCTTGGGCCATCTCTTCACTTGTAGACCATAGGCGCTCTGCCATTGGTTTATCGAATAAGAAGTGGTTGCCACTGACGATAACCGCATTGCAATCCTCAAAAAAGGCACCACTGACTCCTTTCAGTGATGGATTCGTCGAGACGTAAACCTGAGTAGCAGCCCCTTGTTCTGGGGTTTTTGCGATAAGATTGCCAAACCAATCAAAAGCTTTGCGAAGCATCATAGGGGCATTACGAGCAATATTGGTTTGAACTAAGCCAGGGTGAAGAGCATTTGAAGTAATATTAGAGCCTTCCAGTCGTGATGCAAGCTCGAGTGAAAATAAAGCATTTGCCAACTTGGATCGTCCATAGGCTGTCCAATAATCAAACTCGCCCTCACCTCTAAGGTTATCAAAGTCTATACCAACCGACGGAGCCTGCACATAAGCTGACTTACTGCTTACATGAACAATTCGACTCTCCTTTGCCTTTTTCAGTAATGGCATTAACCGATTAACCAATACAAAGTGGCCGATATGATTGACTGCAAAAATCCTCTCGATACCATTCACCAAATCCAATTCACCGAATGTATTTATACCTGCATTACATACTAGAATATCAATGGGATAGTCCATTTTAGTAATTGTATCTGCACACTCTACAATGGAATCTAGATTTGATAACTCAAGTGCTACTGGGGTAGTTTTACCAGGCACACTGGAACAAGCTTTACGGGCTTTCTCAATGTTTCTCCCTGTACCAATCACATGTGCGCCCCTCATCGCTAAAACCCTCATGGTCTCAAGTCCTAAACCGGAGTTACATCCAGTGACTATTGCTGTCTTTCCAGTTAAATCTAGTCCGAGTGTCACCTCTTCAGCTGTCGATGTTGCGCCAAAGGTGCCTACTGGATAGCTTTCATCAATGCTTATAATGGGTTCATCATCCTTATCACAACCTGCTAGCACTGGAATTGCGACCGCTGTTGTCCCATATAAGAATTGTCGTCTATTCATTTTTAATTCTTCCTTTCTTTAATTAAATCAATCATCTTCCCAATCTGGCGATCTTTTTTCAATGAATGCATTGATGCCCTCTTTAGCATCATGCTTTAATAAATTATCTTTCATAATCTCAGATGTATATTTATATGCTTCAGGTAAATTCATCTCGGCTTGAGCATAGAAGGCTTTCTTCCCAATGGACACCGTCATCGATGACTTACTGGCAATTTTTTCTGCCAATGCGCTTACTTCAGAGGTTAGCTCCTCCTTTGACACAGTATTGTTTATTAAACCTATTTCTTTTGCCTTTTCAGCATTAATAAAATCGCCAGTAAGAAGCATTTCCATAGCATTTTTCTTGCTAACATTTCTTGAAAGAGCAACCATTGGAGTTGAGCAAAAGAGGCCGATATTTACACCAGGTGTAGCAAATTTAGATTCATGAGATGCAATTGCTAAATCACAACTTGCAACCAATTGACAACCTGCAGCTGTAGCAACTCCATCAACTTCAGCAATAACTGGTTGAGGCGTATTAACTATTAATTGCATCAACGAAGAACAAGAATCAAAAAGCTCCTCAAAGAAGGCCTCACCGCTATCTTCGCTCTCTCTAGCAGCTGTTATTTCTTTTAGGTCATGTCCTGAACTAAAAACATTTCCATTTGCTGCAATAACTATAACTCTTATGGAGTGATCAGAAGATGCGCCTCTAATCTCATCCATTAGAATGCTCATCATGCTCTCAGATAAGGCATTTTTCTGATCTAAATTATTCATGATCAGGCGCAATACACCCTCATCAGATTTTTCTTTAATTAATTTTTTTAAATCTTCTCTCATATCATATTTATTGAAAGGTATTTTTTTCGTTAGATTGTTTGCCAACATAAACCCAACTTTTTACTCCTGATTTTAATATTACTTCTACCCTTTGATAGTCATCAACTTCATAATCGTCTGCTTTTAACAATTCAGAAGAGGTAATTTTGTATACGGTACCATGTATTTCGTCCTTTTCATTATTGGTAAAGAAAAGAATGGGGTGAAATCTTTTATTGCTTATCTTTAAAACAGACTCATCAGTAATCTCTATCTCTCTCAAAATATATTTCTGAAGAATATCCTTGGACCCATCTAAAATGCGGTCAAATTTTTCTAACTGAACATTTTTTTGTTGTAGTGTTCCATAAGAAAATAATCTTTTCATACCTACTCCCACTCAATAGGTTTACCACTCTAAAACCTACTATCTAAAGGGTTTACAAAAAAGTTTGTATTAACTTTGTATAAGAGAAGTTTCATTTTGCACCCATTTTTGTATGAATATGCCTATAACCTAGGTGTTTCATACAAAGTTTGTATCAAAAGATTATACAATTTTTAGGGAATGAATAGTTGGGTCTGACATGGAAAGTTATGGCTCCCTGTGTCAGTAATTTAGTTTTCTTCAACAAAGTCTGACATAGAAGGACAAGTACACATTAGGTTTCTGTCCCCATACACATTATCAACTCTTCCAACAGGTGGCCAATATTTATTTCTTCCATTAAGTTCTGCTGGATAGGCTGCTTGGTAGCGACTATATTCATAGCCCCAGTTATCACTTGTAACAATTTGTGCACAATGAGGAGCATTTCTTAAGGGGCTACTCTCAATTGAATATTTCCCTTTTTCCACCTCACTGATTTCATTTCTTATGCTGATCATCGCTTCTATAAAGCGATCAAGCTCTTTTAGCGATTCACTTTCTGTTGGCTCAATCATTAAAGTATTTGGTACAGGGAATGACATTGTAGGTGCATGGAATCCAAAATCAATTAATCTTTTCGCAATATCATCAACCTCAACTCCGCATGATTCCTTTAATGGTCTTATATCCAGAATACATTCATGTGCAATCAATCCGTTCTTTCCTGTATACAAAATTTTGTAGTGCGGGCTTAGTTTTTTTGCAATATAGTTAGCACTCAAAATAGCAACTTGAGTCGCTTTTTTAAGTCCTAACGATCCCATCATTTGTATGTACATCCAGCTGATTGGAAGAATTGATGCGCTTCCATAGTTTGTTGCTGAAACTGGCCCAACGGACTCTGATGAATGTTCATAATTGAGTGGGTCAGTCGGCAAGTGAGGCACTAAGTCTTCTACTACACCAATTGGTCCAACACCAGGACCGCCGCCGCCATGAGGAATACAGAAGGTTTTATGAAGATTGAGGTGTGAAACATCTCCTCCAAACTTACCCGGTTTACATAAGCCAACCATTGCATTAAAGTTTGCACCATCAATATAAACCTTACCACCATTATCATGAATGATTTGACATACTTCCGTTACCGTTGACTCAAAAACTCCATGTGTTGATGGATAAGTAATCATTATTGCCGCAAGCTCAGTTGAATATTGAGATGCTTTTTCTCTTAAATCATCCAAATCAATATCACCCTTTTTATCACACTTTATTGGTACTACTTTCATGCCTGCCATTTGGGCAGAGGCTGGATTAGTCCCATGCGCTGATTCAGGTATAAGGCATATTTTTCTCTGATAATCATCATTGCTTCTGTGATAAGCATCTATTGCAAGCAATCCAGCATACTCTCCCTGGGAACCTGCATTGGGTTGCAATGAAATTGCTGCATAACCAGTAATTTCCGATAGTTTTTTTTCTACTTCATCGATTAAAACTTTATATCCTTTCGTTTGATCATCTGGTGCATAGGGATGAATATTTGAAAACTCTTCCCAACCAACTGGAATCATTTCAGAAGTAGCGTTGAGTTTCATTGTGCAAGATCCCAATGGAATCATAGCTCGATCTAGAGCTATATCCTTATCACAAAGCCTCCTAATATAACGTAACATTTCTGTTTCGGTTTGATACGTATGAAATACTGGATGAGTAAGATAATCAGATGATCGTAAAAGATTATCTGGGTGAGCATAGCTTGAAGAAATCACCTCATTTGATGATGAATCTTCGAAAAGCTTTTTAAGTTTCTCAATTTCATGATCAGTTGTTGCTTCATCTAATGAAATACTCAGATGCTGATCATCCAATACCCTAATATTTATCAACTGATCTTTGGCGCTTAGAAAGATCTTCTGAGTATTCTTGCCACTATTGATTGTTATGGTGTCAAAGAAACTATCAGATATTAATTTATACCCAAGAGCATTAATTTTTTTTGCCAGTGAAGTTGCTTTTGAATAAACAGAGTTTGCTATTTTTTTTAACCCATCAGGTCCATGATACACAGCATAAAATCCTGCCATGATTGCTAGCAAAGCTTGGGCTGTGCAAATATTACTTGTAGCTTTTTCTCGTCTTATGTGTTGTTCTCTAGTTTGAAGTGCTAATCTGTATGCCATTCTTCCATGTTGATCTATAGAGGCTCCTACAAGTCTGCCAGGTAAAGAACGTTTATATTTTTCCCTTGTAGCCAAAAATGCTGCATGAGGACCACCAAAACCAAGGGGCACACCAAATCTTTGAGAACTACCAACAGCAATATCTGCTCCCAGCTCTCCAGGACTTTTTAACAAAGTAAGTGCTAGTAAATCTGTTGCCATAATCACCAAGCCATTTTGTTCATGTATATTTTTAATTTCCTGAGACAAATCTTCTACTGCACCATCATTTCCTGGGTACTGAAATAAAGCTCCAAAATAAGTTTCTTCATTGATGTTTCCTAAAGAATTCTTATCGCCCACTACAACCTCTATATTGAGCGGCTTTGCTCTTGCAGTAATTACAGAAATCGTTTGAGGAAAACAGTTTTGATCAATAAAAAATTTTTGAGCATTAGATTTTCCCACCCTAGATGCAAGAGTCATTGCTTCAGCTGCAGCTGTTGCTTCATCAAGCAATGAAGCATTAGCAATTTCAAATCCAGTTAGGTCTCCAACCATAGTTTGAAAGTTTATTAAGGCCTCCAATCTCCCTTGAGAGATCTCGGGTTGATATGGAGTATATGAGGTATACCAGCCTGGATTTTCAAAAACATTTCTAAGAATGACTTTTGGGGTAATTGTTCCATAATAGCCTTGACCGATGAAGGAGCGCGCAACAATGTTTTCCTTAGAAATTTCTTTCAGCTTTTGAAGAGCTTCTTCTTCAGGCATTGAATCATTAATATCTAGCTTTTTATTTAAAAAGATATTTTCAGGTAGCACCGATTTTGAGAATTCCTCTAGATCTTTATACTCAAGTTTGCCTAACAGATTATCAATATCCTCATCAGTTAAACCAATATGCCTTAATACAAAGCTATTATAATTTTCCATAAAATATTAAATGTTAAGGGTTATTTGAACTCAATTTTTAGATTAATAAAGACTAATCTCCGCAGACGTTGCTATAATCTTCAGGAGATAGTAAATTCTCCATTTCATCCATATTTGAAGGTTTTAATTTAAAGAACCAGCCTTCTTCATATGGCGATGAATTTATTATTTCTGGCTCGTCTTCAAGCAATGAATTTACTTCTATTATTTGTCCTGACAATGGTGAGTAAACATCTGATGCTGCCTTTGTAGACTCAACAATTGCAGCATCACCTTCGGCGTCAACGGATTGACCAACTTCAGGTAGTTCAACAAATACGATATCACCCAATAAATCTTGGACATAATGGCTGATGCCAACTAGCACAGAGCCATCAGCTTCCACTCTTGCCCATTCATGGGAAGAAAGAAATTTTAAGCGGTCTACTATATCATTCATCAATCTATTTTATCGTGTCTAAAAAGCCTGGGCGATATAAATTTTATTTTTAACTCCTTATTTCTTATGAACACTTTCCCAGTTTCCGCATAACCCTGATGAACTCTAGCAAGACCAATACTTGATTGAAGGGTTGGAGAGAATGAGCCACTTAATATTTTTCCACTTCCTTGATCGTGGCTGATTTCATATCCCGCCCTAAGCACACCTTTATCGCGCAAAATAACTCCAACAAGCTTCTTAGTTTGTTTTTGATCTATAGATAAAAGAGCTTCTTTGCCTATGAATTGACGATTCTTATCCGTCATATCTATTGTCCATCCAAGGTTTGATTCATATGGATGATTATTAATAGTCATATCATTTCCGTAGAGATTTAAGCCGGCCTCAAGTCTTAATGTATCTCTTGCTCCAAAACCTATCGGAGTAAAACCTAATTCTATTGCTTGCATCCAAAAATTTTCAATTTCAGAATTTTTAACAATTAACTCAAAACCGTCCTCACCCGTATACCCGGTTCTTGCAAACAAATTATCATCATCAAAAATGCAACCAAATGGTTCAATATTTTGCACTTCAAAGCTGATACCTTTTATTTCATGAATTTTTTTTAATGCATTGGGTCCTTGAACCGCAAGAATACCCATATCAGATCTTTCGATAACACTTACATTAAATTGTTTAGCATGTTTTTCAAACCAATCCTTATTTTGTTCTCGAGTTGAACAATTTGAGACCAGTCTAAATTTATTTTCTGCGTGATAAATTATTAAATCATCTAAAATTCCACCATACTCATTCAGCAAAACACCATAGATTGCTTTATTGGATGTTGATATTTTCTTTATATCATTGGCAAAAATATATTCTAAGAATGCCAACTGATCACCACCGTCGAGATCAAAGATTGTCATATGGGAAACATCAAAAATTCCAATATCATTTCTCACAGCATTATGTTCCTCTATTGCAGAAGAGTAGCTAATTGGCATCTCCCATTCAAAGAAGTTAACCATCTTAGCGCCTAATTTAATGTGAGATTTATTTAGGTTAGTTTTTTGCAAAATTATGATTGATTATCAGAGGTTAATTGTAAGTTAATTATACCAAGAATTATCAGTTGAAATTTAGGTTAACTTGACATCATCTTCAAGATGTTTACAAGTCATTTTTTGAGAATGAATCATTGAGTCTGACACAGAAAGTTGTGTCTCCCTGTGTCAGTGTTTTAGATATCAGAAATTGTTTTTGAGATGGATCTAATTAACTTGCGCTTATGTTTTGCAGTAAGTGACCAAACTTTGCACTAAAGTTTGTATCTACATAACACTAATCACATAAGAATAAGGGTATTGTCAAAAGTTTGTATTAAGTTTGTATCTGTAGAACCCATATTTTATAAGGATTTCAGCGCCACCCCTCATTCCCACTCAATAGTAGACACTTCTGAAACCCTTATAAACAAAGGGATACA
>Ga0208408_1000043_pt1 | contig 91152 bp, 97 predicted proteins | sample ETNtaG_4_FD_185776 | JGI IMG/M metagenome (GOLD analysis project Ga0208408, IMG submission 185776) | Marine microbial and viral communities from oxygen minimum zone, Eastern Pacific Ocean - ETNP201406SV67 (SPAdes) (version 2) | ecosystem: Environmental > Aquatic > Marine > Oceanic ... | reverse complement strand
GGCATTTCTCCTTCGCCCCATGTTGAGCAGACAATCATAACTCTTGACATGCTAGACATTGATTTAATGTCAAAACCGTCCATATCATGTACGGTTGGATTCAATCCGTATCTGGGAGCTTCTTTCTGCCATTTTTCAGCAAGCCCTTCTGAGTTACCACTTTGTGATCCAAAAAGGATATGGATATCTCTGTTTCCTTCAGTAGCAAATGCAGTAATGTCAGTATCAGACACTACTTCTTGTCCTCCAGACAAGTTACTAGGAATTGCATTAAATCCATCATTTCATAGTCGTGATGATGCCCTTCTTCAGGATTCATTCTTTCTTCATTAAGCATACATTGCATATGCATGTAACATTTAGGACATCCACCTAGCATGAGATCAATTCCGGCATCACTTCCTTGGTCCAGTCTCTTTCTACGGACAGCTTTTGTGGAATCATTACAATACATCATAGAAGAAACACCACAGCAGAGAGCTCTTTCTTTGCTATTTTCTAATTCTACCATTGTAGCTCCATCAACTAGTTGTATCAAATCTCTAGGTGCGTCATATTCTCCCATCATCCTTCCAAGACGGCAAGGATCATGGTATGCTACGGTAACTCCCTCAGGAGCCTTAAATTTCAATCCCCTTCCTTGGAGAGTTTGAGTGATGTGTTCTACTTTTATCCCAAGAGTTCCAGGTAAATCATAGTCTACAGCAAATGTGCGATAACATTCAGCACATGAACATGTTACGATTTTAATTCCAGATTCCTTAAGTCTTCTCATATTGTGTTCCTTTAAAGAATCAAATACTTCCAAATTTCCCTGCCATAATTGATCATGTCCAGTACATTTGAATACGTTCATATCCAAAATCAAAGGATCTATATTAGCATAATTTAATAATTTAATTGATGCTGCAGCAATAGATGAATGGTCCGCATCACCTTTGTTTAAATGGGTAAATTTAACTTCTACATCCATGAAATCTACACAACCAGGGAAGTAACCATATTCATGATATCTGTCAGGTTTCCATTCATCTTTTTCTTCATTCATTGCATCATCTACAATTAATCGTTCAAATAGTGGATGAGGAATTGTTCGGGCATATGGTTTTTGTCTTGGTTTGTCACTCATGTTTTAACTCCCATTGTAGCTAACAATCGCTGTTCTAGGACGTAATCAACATATTCAATATTCTGTGGACAAACTGCAGTACACATACCACAAGAAATACATGACCAAAGGGCCACACCATCATGTTTATTTTGGAATGAGTTAAATATAATATTTAATTCATGCTCACCCTCCATATCTCTTACAGGACAGATATCATCACAAAGTCCACATTGATAACATCGATTTAGTTTAAATTCATAAATGCGTTGCATTCTTCGATCTTTTATTCCATTAGAATACAAATCAAATCTTTCTTCATCGTTAAGTGGCTTTGCACCTTCAGATCTTCTTCGATCCAAGAAAATATAAGTGATTAACGCACATACGATAGGCCCCCATAACGTCAAGGCACTAAGGACGGCAGTAGTTATGCTTGGATAATATAGTGCAATATTTGCATTAATTGAATATATAGAAAGCATGATGACCATACCAATTCCATAGACTCCAATTGCAGCCCTTATAGGATCTTCAATAGGTCGTCTTTCGTGCCCTCTATTAACTACATCTCCATATTGTGGATCAACTAAAGCTCCAATTGCTCGGTCCAAAAAAGGAACAGCTACAACAAGTCCTACAATCAACCCTTGAACAAGAGTCCCCCATACTTTTGCACTCATTAAGAATAATTCAATATCATCTAATCCTAGAAATGGAATCATAGAAAGTGGAATTCCAAGTTTTAGGTCCCAAGCAACTTTCAAACAACCGAATGCCCATAGTAGATACCAATCAGGAAGTGGTGGAGGAAATGCAGTTCCAGCAGTAGGATCTGCAGATTCGTGCAATGGTGGAGGAATAAATGCAGCTAAGTAAAATAAAATAGCCATGACATACAATGTAAAAACACCATCTCTAGTAATTTCATGAGGATAAAGTGGTTCACCTTTAACCATACTTGCCTCTAGTGCAGAATGTTCTTCGCGATTCTCTAATTTTCTTATAGTATCTTGTTCAATTTGTATTTCCTGATCATCATAAATCATTTCAATTGCATCATCTTCTTTGGCTTGGACAACTTCTTCTTCGCTCATTAATGCGGTTCCGCCTCCCCTTGTATCCATACAAGCGCCATATGTACAATCATCATAACAGTTCCAACAAGAGGTAAAACAAAAATATGTAGCCAATACATTCGTGTAATTGTGTCTCCAGTAATTTGAGTCCCTCCAAATACAATTTGAGCCATTAATGGCCCCATAGCTGGAATAGAGGTTGCCATTTCAAGCCCAATTGATGCAGCTGCAAAACCTAGTGCATCCCAAGGCAATAAATATCCAGTATAACCAAAGAAAATAGTTACCATTAACAGAAGTACACCTAGGATCCAGTTAACTTCTCTTGGATTTCGATAAGCACCTACGAAATAAACTCTCATCATGTGTAAGAAGACAGATGCAACCATGAAATGGGCTGCCCAGTGGTGAATAGCTCTAAGAATATATCCAAAAGCTACTTTTGTCATAATCAATTCCATTGACTGGTATGCTCCAGAAGATGCATGCCCATCCTCATCATAAACAATTTGCCCATCAGGCACATAGTAGAATCCAAGATAGATTCCTGTAATAGTCAAAATAATATACGCAAAAAAAGATAATCCGCCTAGTGAATAGAAAGGATACCAATACCAAACGGCTTTTACATTATATCTTTCAGTATGAGACTGAGGCATTGTCCTTCCAGATGAAGGTAATAGTGTGTAAACAACAGAATAGTATTCACGTTTAGCTAAGGATACATATCTGCGTAATGCAAATCTTTGGTCGAGTTCTTTCCATACAGCAAAGATAAATTTCGGTAATAGTCCCGTAGCGTAAAGATAGCCGACAGCTAAGACTGCCATTAATAGTTGTAAAAATATAAGAGGGAAAGTATATTTCCTCATCAATTCTTCAAGGAGTGGCGTTTCAGCACTCGCAGGAAGTGCAAGAAGTGTTATACTTCCTAAAATTACAGATAAAATTAGCCTTAGTTTCATCCTTGTCCGCAATATTTGAGCCAATCAATTTGAGTAGTTAGCCCCACTAAACCTCCATCTTTTTCAGCTATAGGAACAACAGGTAAACCATACGGGGCCGGCCCCTCTAGTAATTCTGCAGCCATTACTTCTCTTCCTTGTTCATCTACATTTTTTATAACAGATAAAGGATCAAATAAAGACAAATGACATGGACATAGGAACATGTTTTCATAATCCTTACCACTGATGGTGCTGGTTCCTTCCGGAGCAAAAACAGGTTTACAACATAGATGAGGACATTTGTATGTATGGTATGCCATTAGGCAAGAATTTCCATCATCGTCAAGAACACCCAACCCTTCCATCGAAGCTTCAGCAGGAACTTTTGCCAATGCTAACTGTATTTCACAGGTGCCTAATTCTTGTTCAAGTTCTTTTGGTCCCCAATCAACGATTGCGACATCCCATAATTTGAAATCTTCCTTTTTAGCAATGTTTCCACCCATGTTTTCATACCATTTTCCACTTTCAGATTTGTAGGTTAATGTTTCATGAGCATCATCTTCATTGCATCTTGTGACGGGCGGAGGAAGGAGTGATTTAAGGGCTGGAACAGTTAATGCAGTAGTTATTCCAGCGCCAGCTAAACCGATAGCACCTTGTAAAAAACCTCTTCGTGTAATCTTCATTATTATCGTTCAAGCTTTGTAATAACTTTACTCCTCCTTTTTTTTAATTCAAGTACATCAGGTAAGAATGATCTTCTGTAAAAGTCAAGCATTAATCCTAAAATCATAAAAGCCATTGCAATAGTAAATGACAGGAATTGCTGGTCCCATCCTTCTAGAATTCCATAAATAAACAAAGAGTCATAGATTAATTCAAGTACTAATAATATTAGAATAATAGCGAATATTTCCAACTGTTCTTTTCCTGGAGTTTCTCGGATCACTTTCCCTAAATCCTCATCACCATATGTCCCTAATAATTTTTGAGCATCTTCAGGTGTTAAATCGCCTTTGGCAATTTTTTCTAGTATGTCGTTAACCTCTGTAATTGGAACTCCCTCCTCTTATTACAACATACGCTACTAAAATCATGACAAATACCATAGCCATTGCAGCCAATGCAATCCAGTACTGCATTAAGCTTACGCCCAATTCATGTATTGAAGTTTCTTCAGAAACTATTTGGGGAGTTCCAATTGATACTGCAGTGATATACCCCCACTGGTCTCCATTAGTTCCAACTCCATTTACTACATTAAAATAAATGGTGAATAAGGCATCTCCCGTGCCGTCGCTTGGAGCAGTCCATTGGAAGGTCCAATTTCTTTGGCTATTACTATCTTCATTGTGTGAAATATAAGTTCCATCATCACCTATCCAGAATAATTCATTTGTTTCAAAAGCACCTTCACTGACTTCAGCTAAAAATCCCCCATAGCGGACAGTATCAGGTTCAGAGATTACATTAGTGTCATTTATCATAAGTGAAATATTGTATGTTTTATCTGGAACATACTTTGACGGGATTCCGTTTAGCATATACATTCCTTCGTTAAGTTGCTCATCCATATGGCAAGAACACCCATGAGCAAGACTATCCTTTGCCCAATCTTCACCTGCACCTTGTTGTTCACCTCCTGCAGGGTACCCATCAACGCTCATGCCGACAGACATGGCTGTAAGTAATAAAAGTGCTAATAGTGCGTGAGTTCCTTTTCGTTTTGTAGCCAAATTAAGCTCCTTTCAAGGTGGCATATTATCGAAGTGAGCGCTATATAAAAATATAGTAATAATTTAGGCACTTTTTTGATAGGGCTATACTATTATTAAATAACCGTTTTGATAGTTCATGAAAGGTAGTAGACTAAGCCAAAAAACAGGTTTAATATTGCTAGGTTTTTTAGCACTATCTTTTCGTTTTCCAATTACAGAATCCCCTACTGGATCAGATGAATTCTATTATATTTCAACAATTAAATCAATATTAAGTCATGGAGACATATTTTGGGCAGAAAATTTACTTTCTTTCTATGGGCTGTTTCCAGGTACTACGCCTTTAGGAAGTTTAATTTTAGGCACATCAATTACTGAAGTTACAGGTCTACCAGTTCACGATTACCATTTAATCCATAGTGTTTCATTATCATTACTTTCTACTTTTGGTTTTTTTCTTTTAACGGGAGAATTTACACAAAACTACCAGAGTCGTTGGTTTTCATCATTAGCTTTTTTACTCGCACCTAGATTTTTAGCAATTTCATTGTGGAGAGTTTCTATACGTTTTTCACTTATTGCATTACTTCCTTTTTTTCTTTGGGCACTTTTAAGAATTGCAAACAAAAAATATGGCCGCAATCCCAATAAACTTTTAATTTTGTTGGCAATATTTACTTTAATTTTACCTTCTTTGCACAGGATGGCTTTACTTTTACCTGGAATATTTTTATCTTTTTTTATATCCTTTCTTTTATGGTTATGGCAAGAAAATGCACTTAATAGGGAGCGTGCAGGGAGACAAGTGTTTTTGCTAACATCATTTTTAGCAGGATATTTATTTTATTTAAATTATTTAGATTTTTCACCGTATTCACCAAATGATGAACTGATTGGAGTCTATTATATGAATGAAGGTACAATTTTATCATCTATAGTTAATCTTGCATTTATTTATTTGATAAATGTCGGGCCAGTCATATTTTTATCATTAATAGGAATTATTTTTTGGATTCAAGAAGGTCGAGTTCCATTTAGTTACATTTTTTCTTTAATGTTATTATCATTAACTTTGTTTGCTGTATCAGATATAATTTACATACCTTATTTCTTTACTTTTTTTATATTATTATTTGTAGCTCCAGGAATGGATTTTTTTATAGATAATCTTCAAGACTACCAAAATAGATTAGGCGTATTTTTTATATTCTTGATATTGTTAACAGTTTCATTTTCTAATCTAGATTTAGAATATAGAGTTGATGCGCATGAAAGAGAGAATGTTTATTATACCTATAATATTCGTGAAAGTAGCATTTCGACTGGTCTTTGGATTGATGAAAATGTTCATGATGATATTCTTGAGTCTAACGATCAAAAACGCCCACGCAGAGTTATTGCTTATACGGATTCAGTAAATATAGCAGATTCAGGCGAATTATCATCAAATCAAATCGTTTTATCAGATATGGAATTGAAACGTTATTCAATATTTGATTTTTATTGGTATAGTGAGGATCATCTTTGGGAGTGGGAAAATAGAGGTAACCAAACAAATTTTGAGGTTAATTTATCGCTAGTAAATCTAGGCATGGCTAATTCCAGTGGTAAGTCATCAACATACTCTATAACTTCAGATAGCTACTACAAAAGTATGCCGGAGTATAATTTTAAGTTGTATTATAGTAAAGAGCTGGCATTATATTGGACAAATAATTATTGAAATATGCTAATGTTTTTATACAGGCCCGACTGGCGCCCTATCCTTCTTAGGAGTTAAAAATAAAATGGCACGAATGCATGCAAGACGTAAAGGCCGCTCAGGTTCTAGTCCACAGACTCGAAAAGAAAATCCGAAATGGTCGCCAAAAGCTAAAGATATAGAGAAATTAGTTATTGAGTTATCTGCAGAAGGTAAATCATCTTCTGAGATTGGGATTATTTTGAGAGATATGCATGGTGTTCCTAGTGTAAAATTAGCAACAGGCAAATCAATAACTTCAGTCTTGTCAGAGGGAGGCTCATCTTCTTCACTTCCTGAAGATTTAACAAATCTTATGAGAAAAGCAGTTCGTTTAGGCGAGCATTTAAAATTAAATAAAAAGGACATTCATAATACCCGTTCATTAAGATTAACAGAAGCTAAAATACTTAGATTAGTGAAATATTATCGTTCAAACAAAGTATTATCTGAAGATTGGAAATATTCATTATCTGAAGCTAAGCTTTTGGTAGGCTAGTTACAAAATTAAGATGGCAGATTGGTGTCTATTAGTAATAGGTCACAAATCACATTTAGTAAATCTAGATTTAAAAATAATAGATATCAAAAACTTCGGTAACTTCCCATCCGATTTCTTAAAAAAAAAGAAAATGGGAATTGAATTTGATTTGTTTGGAAAAAGTAGTAAATTACTTCCATATAATTTGTCAGATATTCAAAAAAATTTACAGAGAGGCCCACAAATAATATCACCTAAGGATATCGCTTGGATTGTTTATAATTTAGATATAAAATCAAATGATGTTGTTGTAGAAGCAGGTGGAGGTTCTGGAGCACTTACAACAGCTTTAGCTCAAGCTTCATTTCCAAAGGGAAAAGTTATTACATTTGAGAAGAACAAAAAGCATTATAATATAGTTCAAAAAAATCTTGATTTAAGCCCTTATTCTGATTTAGTAGAATTAAGAAATGAAGAATTAATGAACCAAACTGAATCAATACCTTGTAATTCAATAGTTTTAGATTTACCTGAACCTCAAAGCCTGATTAATTGGGCTGAAAAATCATTAGAATTAGGGGGCAAGATATTGTGCTATGTGCCAACAATTAATCAGGTTGAAAAATTATTATCTTCATTGAGTCAATGGAGTGAACTAGAGATTAGTGAGATCATGCATAGAACATGGCAAACAAAATTGGACGCGATACGTCCAGATACCAATATTTTAGGCCATACGGGCTTTATTGTTTCAGCTAGGTTATTGAATAGGTAACATACTTTATTTTAGCAGTCTTCTCTATGCGTTTTGATGTCCTCAGTAGAGAAAGTAATAATCATAGGTTCAGGTCCAGCAGGCTATACTGCAGGCATGTATGCGGGAAGAGCAATGCTTAATCCTAAATTATTTGCAGGTTTTGCAAGTGGTGGGCAATTAATGCTAACGAGCGATATAGAAAATTTCCCAGGATATCCTGAAGGTATCAGTGGTCCAGAAATGATGATGGAATTGAGGGCTCAAGCATCTAGATTCGGTTGTGATATAGTTGATAAAAATGTGGATTCTATAGATACAAATTCACATCCATTCAAAGTGAATGTGGGGAAAGAGCAATTTTTAACTAAATCAATAATTATTACAACGGGAGCAGAGGCGATATGGCTTGACGCAGGTAACGAAGAGAAGCATAAAGGTCAGGGAATATCTACATGTGCAACATGTGATGGAGCTTTTTTCAGAGATAAAGAAGTAATAGTAGTAGGAGGAGGAGATTCAGCAATGGAGGAGGCTACTTTCCTTACAAGGTTTTGTAGTAAAGTTACAATAGTTAACAGAAGGGAAGAATTAAGAGCATCACAAATTATGGTAGACAGAGCTCGCGATAATTCAAAAATTGGATGGAAATTGAATAAAGTTGTGAAAGATTGGATTGGAGAACAAGGTAAGTTCGAAGGAGTAACACTTGTGGATACTTTGTCTAATGAGGAAGAAGTTTTCAAATGTGATGGGGCATTTATTGCAATTGGTCACAAGCCGATGACAAATTTTCTTGATGGTCAAATTGATTTAGATGATAGTGGCTATATTGTTCCTAAAGAAAATACAATGACTAACGTAGCAGGAATCTTTGCAGCAGGAGATGTTGTTGACACACGCTATCGTCAAGCAATTACTGCAGCAGGCATGGGTTGTATGGCTGCCATTGATGCTGAAAAATGGCTTGAAGATAATTGATTTAAATTGGCAATCATTTTTTAGAACCCCCCATAATGGCTATCTGTGCGGCGTCAGCTTTCTCTCAGCGATTCAGAAGATGCAATTAGTCCGATTATAGGTACAATTTTGATATTGGCAATTATGGTTTCAATAACTGGAACTATGCTTGCATGGGGCATTCCACAGATTCAAGAAAGTGAAGCTTATGCAATCTATACATCAGCACAAAACAATTTTTTAAATTTTGATGCAGATTTAGATCAAGTAATAGTTCAAGGTGAAGGCAGTTCACGTTCATCAACAGTTTCCTTTAGTGCTGGAACTTTTGTTCTTCGAGAGAATTTAGATGAAATTCGTTATTATTATGAAACAACTACTTGGTCATCTTTTGAAATACTTGGTGTTGAAAACGAAGCTGAAAGTTTTGCAATAATGGATAATAAGAAAGTCATAGAAAATTTTGATATTACTATTTATTATCCCAACGGAACTACATGGGAAGGAGAATCTTCATCACATATTGCTTCGGGATTTCCACCTCTAGTCTATGGCAGTTCAGCCACATATTCAAGTACAGAAAATAGCACATCAGTTGGAGGATTTTTTATATATGGTGTAGATTCACTTTCCTACAAATATTCTTCAGTTTCAGGAGTTTACAAAATGCGTTTGTTCAATGGCGGAATTGTGACTAGAGAACCAGGAGGTATTTTTTACGTAAGTTCTAAACCGATTATCCGTTCAATAAGTGCAGATAATTCCTATGAATCATTAGTATTGTATCAAACAGATTACAACATGACAACAGGATCTAAATCTTTAACTGGTGGAAATTACAATTTTGAAGCTAGAAATCAAGGTGGAAAAGATTCATCAGTTGAAGTTTTTAGTGTTAGAATGGGATTTAGTGGAGACAGTTCTACAGCACTGAAAAATTATTATTCTACTTATTGGGGGTTTGGACCTGAGACTTATACAATTTCAAGCGCACAATCAACAGCTGCAGCTAATATGGGTTTTGAAGAAGATATATTCTACAACCAGGTAACTGCTTTTGATTTTAGAATTTTGGAGAGAACCATTCATGTTGCGTTTAACCTCCGATAATTCTGGTGCATCTCAGTTAATAGGTTATGTATACACAGCATTAATTTCAGTATTAATTTTGTCTTCAATGATGCTTACTTCAAGCACTATGCTAAATGGCAGCGTTTCTAATACAGCTCAAGAAGAAGCTGAGCAACTGGCACTTTATTTTCAATTAGCCGTAGAAGATTTGTTGAATACAATACGAGAATATCCCGATTCTTCTCCAGTTATGATTCTAGACACAGGGATTGAATCTATAAATCATGGAATACAGTACAAGGTAACTGGCCTGACTACAGGCTTAAAAGTGACTACAATTCAGCCACGAGGAGGCTCATTTGAGGTTACTTTCTCATTGGCTCCTGCAATATCAATTGAAACTCCGAATACGAATTCATTAAAGTCAACGACTTCTTATATAGTCATATCCTATGATGAGAATCTAAAGGTTGTCAAGTTAACCTCAGGATGATAAAATGAGTGCTGCAAAAGAAACATTAGATGGGGCTTCTGGATTAATTGGTGAAGAAGAAGAACAAATTGATGAATCAAAGCTTTCATGGAGAGAAAAGCGTAAGTTAAACAAGCAGAGGAAAGCTGAAGCTAAGAAGCGTAAAGCAGCAGAGAAAGACGGAGTTATACATGACTTAGTCATGGACGATATTGAGATTGGTGAAGACTTTGAAGAATTAGATACTTATCCAGTTAGGCCACCTTATTCATATGTAAGAGTATTATTTGATAAGAGAGATTATTCTAGATTTTATTATGTTGTTGAACCTAAGGCGACAAAACAAGAAAAAGAGGATTTAAAAACAATAAAAGATGTTCTACAGCGCGCTCTAAATATTGAGAGAGAGACTCTTGATGAAACTCAAGAAGAGTTTTTGAAACAAGCTGTTGATGATATTTTAGATAGTTATAGGCTCAAATCCCGTAAGAGCAATCGTGAAAAAATCCATTATTATATCGAAAGAGATTTGATAGGATATGGTAAAATTGATACAATGATGCAAGATCCTAACATTGAGGATGTTTCTTGTGATGGGCCTGGAGTTGAAATTTTTGTTTATCACCGAAGATTCGAATCTTTAAGAACAAATGTAATGTGGGAAGATGAGCATGAATTAGAACAGTACATTATTCGTATGGCTCAGCGTTGTGGAAAGCATATTTCTATAGCTGAACCGCTTCTTGATGCGACATTAATGGATGGTTCTCGTATAGTTATGACATTGGGTAGAGAAGTATCTACCAAAGGTTCTACATTTACAATACGGCGTTTCAGAGATGAACCATTTACTCCAGTCGATTTACTTGAATTCAAAACGTTTTCTTCTATGCAAATAGCATTTTTCTGGCTTGCAATGCAGTATGGAATGTCTATGTTGTTTGTAGGCGGTACTGCTTCAGGAAAAACAACATCTTTGAACGCGTGTTCACTTTTCCTTCCATGGCAACACAAAATTGTCAGTATTGAAGAAACACGTGAGTTAAATTTACCGCATCCAAATTGGATTCCAGGTTGTACTAGGCAAGGTTTTGGAGGAGAATCAGCAGGAAGTGGCACAAAAGCACCTGGAGAAGTTGACATGTATGATTTGTTACGTGCAGCTTTGAGAGAACGTCCAGAATACATTATTGTGGGAGAAATTAGAGGTGCTGAAGCTTATGTTCTTTTCCAGGCAATGGCAACAGGTCACACAACTTATTCCACATTCCACGCAGATTCGATTCAGAGTTTAGTCCACCGTTTGGAAAATAAACCGATTGAAATCCCTCGTGTTTTGATACCAGCTTTAGACGGTATTTCTATTCAAATTCAGACAAGAGTTGGTGGAAAACGTGTAAGAAGAAATAAGGCTATTGTCGAGATTATAGGTATAGATCCTCATTCTCATGAATTATTGACTAACGAAGCATTTAGATGGGATAACACAGTAGACGAATACGTTTTTACAGGTAAATCATACATATTTGAAAAAATAATGATGAAGGCTAACCTCAACCGTGTTGAGATTATGGATGAAACCAAGAGAAGACAGTTGGTAATCGAATGGTGTTTAAAGAAAGGAATAAGAGATTACAAAGACTTTGCTAAAGTCGTTGCAGAGTACTACGTACATCCTGAAGATGTTATGAGGCAAGTTTACGAGGATATGCAAGTTGGAGGTAAGAAACGTAGGCGTAAAGTTGAAGACAGAGATTTAGATTTATCGAGCTCAGATGATTCTGAAGTTGATGTTTCAGATTTCCCACCGAAAGTTAGGCAGAAATATCAAACACGTGAAGCTAAAGAACAGGCTGCACGGGCTAAGAATGATGCTAAAATATCACAAACAGACGATCCTACTAAGAGAGCTAATTTAATTGCTAAAGAAGAGCAAAGAAGAGAAAAAATTGAAGTAAGATTACAAAATGATTTGTTAAAGGATCAAGCATACTATGTTCCATTAAAGCAATTGGAACCATTAGCTAAGCAGATAAGTTTGGGCGATGTATCATCATTAAATGAAGTTGAAGGTAGAAGAATGCTTAAAGATGTTCGTTCAGAAATGAATCAGAAATCTAAAGCAGAGACTAATATTTCTAAATTAGAATCTTCAGATAAAAAAGAAAAAGCTATTTCTTCAGAAGAAGAAAGAGCATCTAAGGCAGTGAATAGTCTCAAAGCCAAGCTAGCAAATAGGGTTCAGCGTTCAGCAAACCCACGTTGGTGGCATTCATGGCTCTAGTTGGTTTAACTGGTTTTGAAACATTCAGCCGAGTTCTTTTGGGCTGGTTTGGTCGCATGGTTACAAAAGATTCAGTAGAATTAAAAAATCAATTAGTTAAAGCGAGGATTCCTTTACTTCCAGAAGACTACGTAGCTTCTTCGGCTATGCAAGTAGTTCTTGCTTTCTTAGGTGGTATTGCTTTTTCACTTGTTATTGTGGGTGTTTTAGTTCCACAGCTTGAAACAATGCAGGATCCAACTAAGCCAGATGGAGAAAATTTTGTAGTATCCAATACAATTCAGTATGCGATTATTGGTCTGTTAGTTTTCGTGTTGCCTGCTTTAATTGCTTTAATTCAATTTTTGACACCATCATTATTAGAAAGTAGCCGAGGGACAAACATGGATAGGCAGATTCCGTTCGCAGCAAGTTATGTTTCAGCAATGGCTGCAGCTAACGCTACACCTTCACAAACATTCAAGTCTTTAGCAAGAAATAGAGATATTTATGGGGAAATATCGAATGAGGCGGCATGGATATATCACAGTATGGAATTTATAGGAAGAGATTTAGTTACAACTCTAAAAGAAGCTGTAGATAGAACTCCTTCGGAAAGATTTGCAGAGTTTGTTCAAGGAATTATAGGAACCGTTACTTCTGGGGGAAATCTCAAATTATATTTCCTTAACCGTTCAGAATATTATGCTCAGCAAAATAGGATTCATGTTAAGGACGTATTACAGCAAATGGCTTTGTTCTCAGAAGCTTATGTTGTTGTGGCAGTTGCGTTACCAATTTTTGCTATGATTATTGCAGTTATTACATTCTGGGTTTCAGGTGCAGGAATGAAACTAGAAGAGGTACACATGTATCTGTTAATTTTTGGCGGTTTCCCAGTCATTCAGCTTATTTTCTCAGGTTTATTTTATGCTCTAAGTTCGGAGGTATCAACCGATTAATGGCTATTAAAGGCAATCTAGAGAAGAAGATATATCGTGACCAGCGAACTGGCGTAAAGCGAAGATGGATGGAATACAGCCGAGTTAACAGATGGTTATCAGTTAGAGATAAAGTAACTGATTGGGCACCTGCTTTCGTGGCCTTTTTCTCTATAGTGTTTGCTTTATTTTTCTTTATGATTGCTAATATCAATAATACTACCGATGGAGCTACTCTAGTGGTAGATTCAGATGGAGATAAGCAATTTGACAATCCATGGCATATGAATGATGGTCAATTTTCATTTACCTTTGGAAATACTTACGATGAAGGAGCAGGTAAGCAGAATAAAGTTGAATTAATTTATGGATTAGGTTTACCATCAATAAAAAGTAATGAATCAGTAGATTCTGATCCTATGGTGGACGGTATTGAAAATGAGATGACTGCTAATGAATGGTTTCGCTCTTTTCCAGAAATTTCAGCAATTGATTATATTGTGTTTGGAGTGATTTGCCTGTTTTTACCTTATGGAGTATATGGATATCGTAGAGATCAGATTAGGGCTAGGGTTGAAGAAAAGTTCCCCGATTTCCTAAGAGATTTAGCAGAATATTGGAAAGGTGGTCTTAGTATGACAGTAGCTATTCAAACTCTAGCTAAAGGAGAATATGGTAATCTAAACGATGAAGTTAACAAAATGTCTTCACAGATTTCTTGGGGAGTTGCTTTTGGAGAAGTTTTAGAAATGTTTACAGAAAGAGTTACTTCGCCTATTGTCACCAGAGCAGTTAGAATGGTAGATGAGGCAAACAGGGCAGGTGGTAGAATTTCAGATATTTTACTTGCAGCTTCTTATGATGCACGTGAAATTAAGGCACTTGAAACTGAAAGAAGGCAAGAAGTAGGAAGTTATGTTACAGTTATTTATGCTTCATTCTTTGTTTACCTTGGAATTATTTTAGTTTTAGCATCTACATTTGTTCCAGCTATTGTTGATTCTTCAGCAGCAAGTGGAGGATCAATGTCCATTGGCAACTTAACTATTAGGGAAATGAACGAAGTTTGGATATCAACGGTTTTCCTTTACAGTTTAATAATTCAAGGAACAGGAATGGGAATGGCTGCCGGATTTATGTCTACAGGTAAATTATATTCTGCACTTTTAAGAGCTTCATTTTTGTTATTCCTGGGCTGGTTTATTTTTGAACTAGCTGGTATTACTACATCAATGATAACTCCACAAATTTAGGAGATAATTTAATGAGAAATACTAACGGACAAATGCATGTTTTGGAGGCCTTGTTAGTCGGGGTCTTATTTACTTCAGCAGTTAATGTGGCAGTAGCTATTCTACCTACTAGCGATGCAGACAATTCAGAGCAAAACGATCTTTACTTCTCGGGAATGGAAATTCTAGAATTATTAGATAATTGGGAACCTTCAAATGCCACAATCTCAGCTAAACATAATAGTTCAACATTATCATGGTGGTTAGCTACAGATAATAATTCAGCAATAAAGCAATATCTCGATTCAGGTTTACCTTCATCAGTGTCTTATAGATTGGAAGCTACACATGGTTCTCAGAATGAAGTTATTGTAGATAGAGAAATTCCAGAGGGTGAAGTAAGTACTTCTTTCAGAATGGTTTGGAGTGATAATGAGCTTTGGGATATGAGTTTACATTTATGGTATGGCTATAGGGAGGCCTGATGAACACTAAAGGTCAACTTCTTCTGGTTTCGGGTCTTCTAATGTCTATTACATTGATAGCAGTTAGTAGCACAATTACGCATTCAGTTAATTTAGGAGCACATCAAGGAGAAAGGCATGATTTGACTCCTCAGATTAGTGCAATTGAAAGTAATTTTCCGTTGGCTTTAGAATATCAGATTGAACAAGATGACGGAATTATAACTATTAGCGAAACGTTTGATAAGGTTTCCGAAAATTTTGAATCTTTGTTTGCACTTAGAGGTACTTCACTATCATTTACACTAACATCAGCTAACTTAGATTCAGGAACATACACATTTATTTATGAATATAATTTAAGCGATGGTACAATGACTATAGCGATGTCTAAAACAACGGTATTCTAAGTTACTCTTGAGAAGTAAATGAGGAAATAGTTCTTTTGAACATTCCACCAAAACCAATAACTGTAGTTATTAAGATTCCAATAAACATTAACAGGTATCCTAGGTACAGTTGTCCTAAATTAGTGTCAAAAGTGTCTTGGTTGGATTCTCCGTTAAGGGCCATTAATTTGATAAGGCCTATGATAAATCCTAAGCTCAAAAAAGCAAATCCAATACCAATTCCTATTTCAGAAGTTGTAAATCCATCATCTTTTACGTCAGGTTTCCCTTTAAAATCTGGAAAATCATCGTTACCTGTTTCATCATCAGACATAATACAGCCAGAAATAATAGGTTAATAAGCTTGCCCTTATTTTTTCAGTTTATTTTTTTATGTTCTAAGGCAGCTTTAACCAATCCAAAATGTAATGGAGAGGGATTGTCTGGCCTTGATTTGAATTCAGGATGAAATTGAGATGCCATAAAATAAGGATGATTATCCAATTCCAAGATTTCCATACGCCTTCCGCTCTTATTTCTTCCAGTATATTTCATTCCTTTTTCTTCAATTTGAGCGATATATTCGGGATTTATTTCATACCTATGGCGATGTCTTTCAAAAGCAGTATCCTTTTTGTATAATTCTTTAGCTTTTCCATCAGAAATTACAACTTCATGATCTCCTAATCTCATAGTAGCTCCCATATCTTCTACACCTTCTTGTTCAGGCAATATATCAACTACAGGATGTTTTCCATCAGGATCTAATTCAGAAGAATTCGCATTTTTCAATCCTAAAACATTACGGGCAAATTCTACAGTAGCCAATTGGAATCCAAAGCAAACTCCGAGATATGGAGTCTTATTTTCACGAGCCCATCTAGCACTCATAATCTTTCCTTCAGATCCTCTACTTCCAAATCCTCCAGGAACTAAAACTCCATTTACGCCTTCAAGACTTTCAGTATTCCCACTATCTTCTAAATCAGGTGCTTCAATCCATCTTATTTTGACTTTACAGTCAAGTAGTGCTCCAGCATATCTTAGAGATTCTTCATGTGAAATATAGGAATCCTTCAAATCAGTATATTTTCCTATTAAAGCTATTTCTACAGTTTTATTGCCATTTGAAATTCTATCCGCAAAGTCTTTCCATGTTTTCAAATCAGGTTTCTTAGATTTTAGTCCTAGACGTTTCTCAACTAATTCAGGAAGTTTCTGTTCCAGGAAAACCATAGGTACATCATAAATTGATCTTGCATCTGGGGCAGAGATTACACATTCACGGGGTATGTCTGCAAAAAAGGCAATTTTGGTCGCAATATCCTCTTCAAGTTTTATACTGCTTCTTCCTACTATAATATCAGGTCTTATTCCTAGTCCTTGCAGTTCTTTTACAGAATGCTGTGTCGGTTTTGTCTTTTGTTCACCTACAGCACCTACAACTGGGACCAATGTGGTGTGTATAACCATAACATTCTTTTTCCCTTCTAATCTTCCTAATAGCCTCACAGCTTCCATGAACGGCATTGATTCAATATCTCCTACAGTTCCACCCAATTCAACCATACAAATGTCTGCTTTGGCTTTTTTTGCTGCATTTTGTATTCCATCTACAATTTCGCGTACTACATGTGGGATAATTTGTACAGTTTGACCAAGATAATCACCATGTCTTTCTTTTTCAATAACGTTTTTGAAAACCTTCCCAGTGGTAATATTGTGTTCTTTTGTTAAATTACAACTTAAGAAACGTTCATAATTTCCTAGATCTAAATCAACTTCAGAACCATCAGTCATTACAAAAACTTCACCATGTTCATAGGGATTCATGGTTCCTGCATCCACATTCAAATAGGGATCAATTTTGACAGCTGTAACTTTGTATCCTGCACGTTGCAGTAATAGGCCAGTAGAAGACGAGGTAATTCCTTTACCTATTCCAGAAAGAACTCCGCCGGTCACAAGTATATATTTCATCGACTCAACGGACTAATACATGTTAGAAGCTCTCTTTAAGGCCGTCGGTCCACTTAAACCCCTTTTCAATGATGTATTGTGACAATAGAAATCAATCAGCATAATAGCAAATTATTTTGGTTTGATTTAGAGCCAAATGATGAAAAAGAATTCATTACAATTTACATTTTGATAGATGATAAAATCACATTGATTGAAACAGGTCCAGCTTGTTCACATGATAATTTAGTAGAGGGAATAACGAAGGCAGGAATAGCATTATCTGACATAGATTATGTTGTACCTACACACATTCATTTAGATCATTTTGGAGGTGGAGGCCATATAATGGATGTTTGTGAAAATGCTACTGCATTAGTCCATCCTAATGCCGTATATCATGTTTCAAATATAGATAAATGGTGGTTAGGAAGCCTTGATTTTTTAGGAGAAGTAGCTGAATTGTATGGTCAACCTTTGGCAATTCCCGAATCAAGAATAATCTCAGCTGAGAATAATTTTGAATTAAATTTGGGAAATACAAAATTAAAATCAGTCCATACTCCAGGACATGCACCTCATCACATAACATGGATTAATGATAAGACAGCTTTTGTTGGAGATTCTCTAGGTCTTTGGTATCCTAAAATTGGTAAAGCATTTCCAGTTACTCCAGGATATTATAGGCATGATTTAGCACTTGAAAGTATAAATGTAATGTCTGATTTAGGTTTAGAAGAATTATACTATACACATTTTGGACCGAGATCATCAGAAGGTGCATTTGAACAAACTCTTAGTGAATTTCAAGTTTGGATGGAAATTATAGAAGATGGAATAGAGAAGAATCTCGGCCCAAAAGAATTATTAGATATTCTTTTTTTAACACAAGATGGTTTAAAACTTACAGATATTAAGCACGGAATACATCAGAGAAACACTCACTTAGGTTCTGTAGAAGGAATGATGGGTTGGGTTATGAGGAAAAATGAGAAAAACTAATATAATTCCATCAGTAGAATTATCTCCGTTTCCGCACGTAATTGTTGAAAATTTTCTTAATGATAATACATTAGATTTAGTAATTGATGCTTTAGCTGGGCTTGAATATAGCTTTAGCGACTCCGATCTTTTTAGTTACTGGGCAAGTGTTAAGCTAACCGAGATAGATCATCCAGCATTAAATGCTTTAAGAGAGGATTTAGGAGATAAAGTTTGGAGAAATGAAGTAGCTAAGGCCTTTCAAGTTGCTAAATTATCTAAAATTGATATGGCAGCATATGTTTATGGTTTAGGAGATTTTTTATTGCCTCACGACGACCAAGTCGAAGATCGTATAATTGCTTACAGTATTCATTTAACTCCAGATTTAGGGGAAAAGGACGGAGGTTCCTTAGATTTGTTTGAGGCAAATAAAGAAGGTAAATCAAAATTAGTTAAAAGAATAATTCCTAAGTTTAATTCATTAAATATGTTTGAGGTTTCTACTACTTCTTGGCATCAGGTTAGTGAAATATTAACAGATATTCAACGTTTAACTTTAACAGGATGGTATCATGTCTGAGATTAATTTCTATTATTTAGAAAAGCCAACATTATCGAATCTTAATAGGATTTTTGAGTCTGCAGATATTCCCTTCATTAGATTATCTAAATTTTTGTCTAAAGAAGATTCAAATATGGAAATAAAATTGAACCGTGATGAAAAAATAGGTTTTTATAAAAGAAATATTGGCAAGGCACACCTTGGAGATTTCTGGGAATCTCAAGAATTTCTGGATTTTTTGAAGGAGGGAACTGGCCTTAATTTGAAATTCCGTTCGTCAGAAGGACAAAGTTATGGGTCTGGAGATTATTCCCTTCTTCATTCTGAAGAATTTGAGAAAAAGAGATTAGTCGTAGTTTATGATTTTACAAATAATTGGAATCTCGAATGGGGCGGACACGACATTTACACTTCACCCGAGAAGGATCCATTGATATGTAATAGAGATGCAGGGACATTGATGTTGACATTATTAGATGAAGGCGATTATTCATGTACAAGATATGTTAGTTTGAAATCAGAATCCATAGTTAAAATAGATAAAGTTACGTTTGATTTAGAGTAATTACTTATTTTTGAGTATCTACGCTATTTTTATATTAGACGCATAAAGCTATTGCCAAAGGAGAGGTATTTTGTCTAATTCAATTAATCTTGAAAATGTAAAGCAGGAGTTGCTTAAGGGCAATCCAATCTTCGTTTTTGATGAGGAAGGTAGAGAATCTGAAACTGATATTTTCTTTTGCGCAAAAACAGTTACAAAAGATAATTTACATTTTTTAAGAAAAAATGGAGGTGGAATGATTTTCTTAGCATCAGAATATTCAATTTCTAGAAAATTAGGTCTCCCATTTATGGAAGAAATATATGATGCAGCCTCTTCAAAATCAGAGGATTTTAATATTTTAAATATAATGAAGAATCATACGTTACCATATACAAAATCAAGATCTTCATTTTCCATATTTATAAATCATAAGGATACTTTTACAGGAATAACTGATGATGATCGTTCACTTACTGCACGTTCATTTTCAAAATTAGCTGAGAAAATACAGAGTTTAACTGACGAAGAATCTAGAAAAATTATGGGTAACTCATTTAGGAGTCCAGGACACGTTCCAGTATGTATAGCTGCTTCAAAGGGTCTTTTCGAAAGACAGGGACATACCGAATTAATAACGGAATTATTTAAAAAGTTAAATTTAACACCGATTGCATTAGGTTGTGAAATGGTATCTAAATCAGGAAAGGCTCTTTCTTATTCAGAAGCTAAAAATTTTGCAAAAGATAATGGATATTTATTTTTAGAGGGTCAACATGTCAAAGAGGTATGTCTGTGAAAGTAGTAGCTACAGGAGTTTTTGACATAATCCATATAGGGCATGCACATTTTTTGAATGCAGCAAAAGAAAATGGAGATTATTTGACAGTTATTGTAGCTAATGATGCAACAGTTAGAAAAATGAAAGGAGAGCCTATTTTATCAGATAAAAGACGGGCTGAGGTAGTTTTACAACTTAAACCAGTGAATGAAGTAGTGATTGGACGGACAGGAGACATGCTTGACATTATTGTTGAAGACATAAAACCTGATGTAATTGCTTTAGGATTTGATCAGCGTTTATTTACAACAAAGGAATTAGAAGACAAGCTATTGGAAAGAGGTTTAGAAGTTAAAGTAGTAAGATTAAAAGAAATGGAACAAGACTTAGCTGGATCTCGCAAAATAATTTCTAAGATATTAAAAATTTATCGAAAAAAATACAGTTCTGAATAATGGTTTTTACAGGAATAATACAGGAAAAAGCTAGACTAACCAAAGTAGAAAATCTAGGAGATTTTTCACAGATTGAAATAGAACCAAGTTCAGAATTTATTAAAGGAATTAAAATAGGTGCAAGCGTTTCAATAGATGGTGTTTGCTTAACTGTTACTTCAGTAAATGGGAAAAGTTTAACTTTTGACATAATTGTAGAAACATTAAATGTTACTACATTATCAACGTTGAAAGTATCTGACTTAGTTAATTTGGAGAGATCTGCTCGCTTAGGGGATGAAATTGGCGGACATATTATTTCAGGCCATGTTTCAGGTATTGTTGCAATATCTGAGATTAATAAAATGGCCAATAACCACATTATTTTCTTAGAAGCAAATGGCGAATTAATAAAATATATTTTTCCAAAAGGCTATGTTTCATTGAATGGAATAAGCTTAACAGTTGGTGAAGTAAAGAGAGGGGAAAACATTTTTTCAGTTTATTTAATTCCAGAAACCCTACGTATTACAACTATGGAAGACAAGAAAATTGGAGATATGATTAATCTAGAAATAGAAACACAAACAAAAAATATGGTTGATTTAATCACAGAAATGAAGGCGGACAAATAATGGCAAAATCAGTAGCAATTGTTGCAGGCAGTTACCACAAAGATAAAGTTGAGAAAATGGTCGAAATAGTTAAATCCCTTTCTTCAGAAAATAATTTACTAATTGAAGAAACATGTTGGGTTCCAGGTTCAATGGAACTTCCTTTACAGATAAAACGTTTATTACTTAGAGAATCAATTGAAGGGGTTATTGTTTTGGGAATTATTGAGAAAGGAGAAACAGATCATGGATTAGTAATGGGTCAGGCAGTTACGAAATCAATTATAGATTTGCAATTACTTTCAATGAAACCTATAGGTTTTGGAATAATAGGCCCTGGTGCTGAAGAAGAACAGATTACAAAAAGAGTAGAAGTACACGCTAAACAAGCAGTATTGGCAGTGGCTGAAATGTTATCTAATTAAATTTCTTTTTTATATTCCAATTTCTCATCTTATATTTTTCTATAATATAATGCAGAGCATGGTAAAAGCTTGGCAAGGCAAAAACGGCCATTAGAAGTGAAAATAGAACAAGTGTAATAATTAGGGCAAAGAAGTTTCTCAATCCAATAAATTGGCTGCTAAAGAAGGAAATTAAAACACCAGAGAATACTCCTCCCATTGTAGTAAAGGTCGCTTCTACAACGGATTGGCCTGTATTCTCAACTGCCTTTTGTATCCCTTCAGGAGTTGTTCCTTCTTCTCTCACACGTTCAGTAATTTGAATTGAATTGTCAATTCCTATCCCAATAATAATTGTACCTACCATTGCCGTAAAAATATTTAGATTAGTGCCTCCAGCATCAACAGTAGCAGGATACCATAGAATAACTAGCAGAATAGGTAAGAATGTTATAAATCCGAATTTCACAGATCCAAAAATAACAATCATAGTTATTAAAACTAAGAATAAACTAAGCTTAATTGTATCAAATTGTGTATTTTGAATTCCTTCATTTATTGCAATACTTACAGGAGGTCCTCCAGTCAATTGAGACATTTGAGCATCGTGTGAGTGCATTTGTTTATCTCTTAAAAAGGCAATATCATCAATTTCATTGACTAAAATAGTTGTATCATCTATATTGATGTATGGCATACTAACATAGATTAGTGCCTTATCATATTCATCAGTTAGAAGCATAGCTCTCATTTCATCTGTAAAGGAGTCGTAAAACACATCAATCATATCACTCCGGAATTGTTCCCTACTATAGAGTGGATTTATATCAATCCAAACATAATCATCACCAAAGAAATCACTGTGTAAGAAATCCCAAAAGCTTCCATCAAATTCAAAAATAGTTTCCCCATCTAAATCTTCTAAACCTATGGTTATGTGAGCAGATTTGAAAAAGTCTACAATAGAAAATGCTGAAACATTTATGAGATCATCAGTATTTCGATTAGTAACAGACAAATTATTTATTTCCCCTTGCGTCCAATTCATTACATCTAAAACGTCTAAATCTTTTGCAGCAGGCTTTAGTCTATCTTGTGGTCCATTTATTAGTAATATTCCAGTTTGACCAGCTTCGAATTTTTCAGAATATTCTCCTAATTTCTTTATCGAATCAATATCCTCAGGAGCAGATTCACTTCCTTTGATGTCTTGATCCATTACGGCTATTCTTGCAATAGAGTATGATGTAGTTAGCAAAAGAACTAACAGAATAGCTTTCCATTGTTTAGTAGAGAAAACTGCAATACCTTTCCATCCTTCGGATTTATACCTAGAATAGTTCGTTAATTTCATGATTGCAGGTGTCATACTAACAGTTAGGAAGAATGAACAAACAACACCAATTATCATAGTAAATCCGACAGTCCTCATCGGAGCGATTGGTGAGATAAATAAAGCAGAAAAACCGATAGTATCAGTAATAGCACACAATAGCGTAGCTTTCCCAGTAGTTAAGAGTGCTAAGAAAGTCGCCCTAGGCATTTTATTGCCTTCATCTTTGAATTCTACAATTCTATTAGCAACATGTAAACCATAATCAACACCTATACCCACAAGAATGGGTCCGGCAGCTACAATCATAGGAGTAAGAACAACACCAGATAAATTTACAATTCCTAATGTCCAAATTAAAGCACAAAAAATAGGTAACAATACGACAGGTACAGCTAACCAGTTTCGGTGAAAAATAATCATTAAACCAATTACAATTCCCAATGAAATGGGAAGCATAGTAAGCAAATCCTCGTATAATCTAGCTGTAACTTCATGAAGAACTACGACAAGACCAGTTTGAGTCATATCCGTTCGTGAATTATACCTTTGATCAATATGCTCTTGAATTTTCGCAATCATTTCTTCTTGCGATGCATCATTATCTTCACCTTGATATTTTAGCGCAAAAAGAATTACTGCAGTATCAATAATATCATCATTATTTGTATCTATTGCAAAATTTTGTAATGCAGAAGAAGTGCTATCATAAATCTGATCTACTCTGTCTTGGTCATCAGGAATATTGTATGTACCAGTTTGATTTACAGTATCATCATCATTTTGTTCAATACTTAAACCACCAAATATTTTCCCTTCAGTAGCTTCAATGAATCTTGCATTAGTGGAATTAAATTCTTTTATTAATGTTGATATGCTAAGAGTAAATATAATTCCATCAAGTTCTCCTCTGTCAGCTTGAAATGTTTCTAGATCTTCACTTTGACCATATTTATCAATAGTAGTTTCAAGTAAGGCAATTTCTTTCAAAGTAGGAACAAATGTGATATTATCAACAACTATATTATTGTAAATATTCGGTTCTTTTGCATTTCCAGTTTCGATGTAAACAATAATTAAATCAGTAGCCCAATCTTCTCTAACTTCTATCAATATTTCTGTAGATTCTTCACCTTCAGGAAGATATACTTCAATATCTCTTGTCATATTTTGTTCAAAAGTTAGTGCAGACTGTAAAAGTAGAATTGTAATTAAGCTAAGAACTGCAATAGTAGCTACTGCATTTTTCAAAATTATATTCGTATAAATTTGAACTCCGTTCTCTAAAGCCTTTGTAATCACAAGGGCCTATCGAGGCCTCAAAATAAATGTAATCTTAACTAGAATAGTAATATTCTCTCTTACTTTTTTGTTCTCTATCTAATCTAGACCCAGGCTTGTTTACACGGGGCCTATGTGTATTTTTATCACGTCTAAATGTAACATCTACCCTTTCCAAAAAGATATTCATTCCTTCTCTCATTTTGTAAGGACCTTCAACTATTCCCTTACTTCCAGGTTCCCCTCCGAAGCATAATATCCCATCTGAAATATAATCAATAAAATAGATGTCGTGATCTACAATTAAAGCAGATTTACCTCTATTCTCCATAAATCTTCTTATGGTTTTAGCAGTTACCATTCTTTGGTTAGCATCAAGATATGCAGAAGGTTCATCCAATAGGTACAAATCAGCTTCTTTGAGCAAGCATTCAGCGATAGCTACACGCTGCAATTCACCTCCAGAAAGTGTTTGCATTTCTCTTTCTAATAATGGTTCTAAATTTAATGGCCGATTTAATTCAGTACTAAAGGTATGTTCATCATACCCTTCAACAGATTGCAATAAATCTTCAACAATCCTGCCCTCCTGAATATCAATGTATTGAGGTTTGTAAGATACTGCGATATCGCTCTCAATTTCACCTTCATCAGGTTCTAAATTGCCAGCAAGCATTTTGACAAATGTAGTTTTACCAGTAGCATTTGCACCAACAACTCCTAAAACCTGCCCACTTAGCAGCTCACCAGCCTTTGCTTCAAGGCTAAAATCACCTAATTTCTTTGATAATTTGGGCCATTCAACAAGCCCCATGCCATCCCAACCAGTTCTTGGTGGATGTTCTAAAAATTTAATAGGTTTATCTCTTATTCTAACATTCTGTTCAGCTAAATATCCTTCAATATATGCATTAATTGCTTTACGTGTTGTACGGGCCGGTGTGAATATTCCAAATGCCCCTTTTTTTCCATAAACAATATGTGTTAAATCTGCAATAACATCTAGAACTGCCAAGTCATGTTCAATAACAATTACTCTTGCAGTTTCAGATAATTCTTGAATAATCCTTACAATTCTCATCCTTTCATAGATATCAAGGTAAGATGATGGTTCGTCGAAGAAATACACATCAGCTTCTTTTAGTAAAGTTGCACAAATTGCAACACGCTGCAATTCACCTCCAGACAATTGGTCCAAATCCCTCTCTAGAATATTCCCTAATCCGAATTTTCCTATCATTTCATCATAGAGTCCTCTTTCATTTACAGAGGAAAGAAGTTTGCCAACATTTCCCTTGAAGGCTTTAGGAATGTGATCAACATATTGAGGTTTCAAAGCTACTTTTGCTTGAGATTCATTTAATTCAGTTAAGAAATCCCTTAATTCTCCACGAGGTAAAGTTTCAATCACATCTTCCCATAAACATTCTTCAGCTTCAAATTCTCCAAGATTCGGAATAATAGTTCCATTTAAGATGTTAAAGGCAGTAGATTTCCCCATTCCATTTGGACCTAATATTCCAATAATTGAATCTTTTGATGGCGTAGGTAATCGGAATAATCTAAATCCATTGAGCGAGTATCTATGAATCATATCAGTTTCTAATTCTTCAGGTAGATTGATTACTTTTACAGCATCTCCAGGACAATTTTTTGCCCTCATTAAGCAAGGCGGACAAGCATCTTCTAAAATTTTACATTTATCATTTTCATCAACTTGTATACATTCTCCGCCACATGATCCAGCATACTTCTGAAGATATTCAAAGGCGGGGCTGTGTGGTTTGCATCTGTCTTCGAATAATACGGCAATTCTCATTTAATTTTTCTTTTTCCGTTGTTAACGGCCTTTCGTATTTCCGTTTCACAGTGTGACTAATTAAAATCATATGGTCATCCAAAGACACTTTTGTCCCCTTCTATTAGTACAGTTGTGCGAATCAAATTTACACTTCCTGGAAAGCCCGTTGCCCAAGGTAGGCCGCGTTTTTATCGTAAAGGAAAATTTGTTGTTGCAACAGATCCTAAACCTAGTAAAGTTTACAAAGCAGATATTGCTTATATCGCACAGAGAGCTAGGGAAGAAGCAGGCATAGAAGGACTTTTTGAGGGGCCATTAGGAATGGAAATATTTGCATATTTCCCTTGTCCAAAGAGTAAATGGCGTGTGAAAGTTCCAAGAACAGAGGAACATCATGCTAAAAGACCAGATGCAGATAACTTAGCTAAATCAGTGAAAGATGGTCTTAGCGGAGTATTGTACCATGATGACGGTCAAATATCAGAATTAGTTGTGAGAAAAAGGATAGCAGCCCAAGGAGAAGGCCCTAGAATTGAAGTCGAATTATACAAATTGGAGCCTCTAGAATGAGCTCAATAATAGATGGAAAAAGTATAGCTAAAGAAATAGAACTGGAATTAACTAATAGTGTGTCGAAAATGCAAAAGACACCGAGACTATCAGTAGTTCAAGTAGGAGACGATCCTGCCTCAGATTCATACATCAAAGCAAAAGCAAATACTGCACAAAGGGTTGGTATTGATTTAACACATCATCATTTACCGATTGATATTTCAATAGAAGAATTAGAAAAGCTTGTAGATAATTTGAATGAAAGTGAGGATGGGCTAATAATTCAATTACCTATCCCACAAGAATTGGAAAAGGTTTTAGAAAGAATTAAACCTGAAAATGATGTAGACGGTTTCCATTCTGAGAATTTAGGTCGATTAGTTCAAGGAAAGCCAGGTATGATCCCTTGTACTCCTGCAGGAATAATTGAGTTGTTATATCGTTCAGGTAATGACCCAAGTGGTAAGCATGTGGTGGTAGTTGGACGTAGTACTATTGTTGGTACTCCTCTATCTCTTTTGTTATCACAAAAGGGAGTAGATGCAACAGTTACGGTATGTCATAGTCGAACTAAATCTTTAGAAGAACATTGTAAGAAAGCAGATATCTTAGTTGCAGCAGTTGGTAGAGCAAATACAATCACTAAAGATATGGTAAAACCTGGCGCAGTCATTATTGATGTAGGTGTGAACCGGACATCAGAAGGGCTTGTTGGAGATGTGTCATCAGATGTTAAAGAAATAGCTAGTCAAATCACCCCAGTTCCTGGAGGAGTAGGCCCAATGACAGTAGTTATGTTAATGTCTAATACTGTTAAATCAGCTTTAGAAAAGTAAATTTTTGAAAAGAAGCCATGGGCTTGTTAATTGACGTTGAGCTTCTTTCGATGTTAAACTTTCAGATAGAATTCTCTGCAGTTCAGGTTTGCGTTTAGCTTTTCCAATAAACCAATTTATTAGCCACTTTTTTCGAGTGTATTTTTGTATTTTGAAAGAATTACTCAATTCATTGCCGAGTATATCCCATATTTCTTTTTGATATTTTTCACCACATCTTAAATTAAAATTATTTTCATTTTGCTTGTAATGCTTAATTGCAAGTTTTGCTGATAAAAGTGAATTGCCAATACCCTCTCCTGTAAAAGGATCTACTAAACTGGCAGAGTCTCCAACTAACAAACATCCATCACCAAACATTCTTCTCAATTTTAATTTTGATTTTCTCGGAGAACCAAGAGGCAATTGCCAACTCTTTCCACTATTCTCTACGAGACTTGCATCTTCAAATCTAGCTGCAAATTTTTCAGTGATAATATAATTCTGTAATTCTTTTAACTTTTGTTCTTTATTTTTTAGATCCTCAAGAGTTATCCCTAAACCAACATTACATGTATTTTCCCCGACAGGAAATATCCAAAAATATCCAGGAATGACACCATCAATGTAATGAAATTCAATAGCTCCTTTTTCATAATTTATGTTTTTAACATTTTTCCAATACTGTCTGAAGGCAGAACTCCAATGTTTCTTTTCAATGAATGATTCTTTGTAAATATCGGTAATAATTGCTTTTGAAATTGGGCAATTTACTCCTCCAGCTCCTATAGTAAGTGGCGCTAGGAATTCACATTCGTTATCTCCTTTTGTTCCTTTAATTCCAATAATTCGGTTATTCTCTTTTTTATCAATTAAAACATTTTTCACCCGGAAATTTTGCATAACATATCCCTCTTTATCTTCAATTCTTTTTGTAGCCTCATTAAACAGTACCCAATCAAAATTAATTCTAGGATAAACATATCCCACCGCTTTTGGATCCTTAATTTTTATACAAACTTCTTCATTTTTTGTGTTACTGAATAGTACACTGTCAAAAATATAATGTGGACTTTTTTTGAGAGTATCTAATATTTTTAATTCATCCAAATGCTTTATAGCTTTTCCACCTACCGCATCTCCACAAATTTTATCTCTAGGATACTCATCTTTTTCTAATAGTAAAACTTTGTATCCTTCTTCTGCAGCATAGCATGCAGAAGCACAGCCTGCAGGCCCTCCTCCAACAATTATAATATCAAATTTAGTTTCATCCTTAGGAATTTGCTTAGTAGAAATTCTTTTTTTCCAAAAAGGTTCAACTTTGTCTGCCACATAATAGCAATTATTAGTGATTAATAAATGTTTTCAATCTCTAGCAATACAAATTTAAGACCTATTCTAATCTCATATTAATGTCTGGCGCTCCTAAAGCTAATAATTCTAAAACGCATAGAATAATTGGCGCAGGCCTTTCAGGACTTTCCGCAGCAATCAATTTTGCAAATAATGGAGAAAAGGTCGAAGTTCATGAATCTAGGGAAGATGTGGGCATGCAATTTCATCCCAATTACCAAGTATTACTCAAAGAAAGTCCAGAAACACCTTCATCTGAAGCAGGTGCGAAAGAGTACTTGAGTAGGTGGGGATTAAAGCCAAAATTTACATTTAAAAACGCTAAGAAATTTATATGTTCTACTGAAAAGAGAGATTTTACTATTTCACTTAAGGAACCATTGCCTTTGATATTAAGAGGAGGAGAGAATTCCTTAGAGAGAGGTCTCGCTAAAGAAGCTGAAGATTTAGGCGTAGACTTCAAGTTCAAATCAAGACCTAAGCCGAAGTCTGGTGACATAATGTCTACCGGCCCACACCGTACAGATATGGTGGCATTTGGGGCTTATTATGAAAATTCAGATTTCCCTCGAGATCAATTTTTGTATATGCATGATGAAAAATATTCTCCAAGAGGTTGGTATCTTTACGTAATTCCAATGGATGATGATACCATAAAGATAATGAATTGTTGTTCGAAGCCTTACGCTAAAGAGGTTAGAAAATTATTGTATAAAGCTGTTGAAGAAAGAGATGTTTTGAAAAATATAGTAGATGGTGCAAAGCCAACAGGGACCGTTGGTGGCCAAGGCGGTGTTGATTTCCCTAAAACAGCAGTTAGAGATGGAGTTTACTATACTGGAGAGGCTGCAGGTTTCCAAGACCCATGGAGAGGATTTGGGATGAATTATGCTATTGAATCTGGAGCTCTTGCTCAAAGAGCAATATCAGAATCACTTGACTATGATAAGCTATGGAAAAAGCAATTTCATCAAAGGAAAAAAGCAGATATTGCACGTAGAGGAATATTTGCCCTTCTTGGAAATAGGGCATTTGAATATGGGATGAGAAAGATTAAAGATGGAGATGAGGTTGATTGGGATGAAATTAATCCGAATGGTTGGAAAAAATCATTAATTTACAATACATTTTATTCGATGGAGATGGCCAAGAAAACATTATGGGATTCTTGGTAATGGATATTACAGGTTTTGTGTCATATGTTTTATCTGCTTTTTCAGTGTTAGCAGGAATAGCTATTTTCTTTGGAGAAGAGGAATATATTGTTCCAGCTTCAGGACGTTCACTTAGATTGCCTTGTTCGTTTCTATTTTGGTTTCTTGCTTTAATCTTCTGGGCTATGGCAGTTAAAATAGAAGATGACGATACTATCATATAATCAATTCTTTAGTCAGAAATATGTCGGATTTTGGTGTGATTCGTAATTTTTATTCTCAGATGCCTGAGAAGATAGAGAAGGCCAGACACATCTTGAACCGTTCAATGACATTAACAGAAAAGATTCTTTTTAGTCACTTAGTTGAAATCCAGAAAGAACCTACGAGGACGAAATCGTATGTTGAATTACAACCGGATCGTGTGGCAATGCAAGATGCAACAGCACAAATGGCATTACTTCAATTTGCATTAACGGGCCGCTCCAAAGTAGCAGTTCCTTCTACAGTACATTGCGATCATTTAATCCAAGCAAGAGTAGGAAAAGAGAAAGATTTAGAATATGCTAATGAAGTAAGTTCAGAAGTTTTTTCTTTTCTTAAATCAGCTTCAGCAAAGTATGGTTTAGGTTTCTGGAAACCTGGGGCTGGAATTATCCACCAAGTGGTTCTTGAAAATTATGCATTCCCAGGCGGAATGATGATTGGTACAGATTCTCATACTCCCAATGCAGGTGGCCTAGGAATGGTAGCAATTGGAGTTGGTGGTGCAGATGCCATGGAAGTAATGGCTGGTTTACCATTCACAATTAGATGGCCCGGAGTTATTGGAGTTCATTTAACAGGAGAATTATCTGGATGGGCTTCTCCAAAAGATGTAATTTTGAAAGTTTGTGAAGAGTTAACAGTTAAAGGAGGAACAGGCCACATTGTAGAATATTTTGGATCAGGCACTTCAACAATTTCTTCAACAGGTAAAGGTACAATTTGTAATATGGGGGCCGAAGTTGGAGCTACAACTTCACTTTTCCCATATGATAACACAATGGATGATTATCTAAGAGCAACAAATAGGTCTGAAGTAGCAGATATGGCAAAAGAATATTCTGAGCATTTAGTTGCAGATTCAGATGTTGAGATGAATCCAGAGCAATATTATGATAAAATAATTGAAATTAATTTATCGGATTTAGTTCCAGCAATCGTTGGCCCTCATACTCCAGATTTGGCAAGACCTGTATCAGCGTTAGGAGATGAAGCTAGAGAGAAAGGATGGCCAACCGATATCCAAGCTGCTCTGATTGGTTCGTGCACAAATTCATCTTATGAAGATATGGAAAGAGCATCTTCAATAGCACTCCAAGCAAAAAACGCAGGATTAAAATCGAAAGTCCAATTTATGGTCACTCCAGGTTCAGATACAATTGACAAGACTATCCGTAGAGATGGTCAAATGCAAATTTTTGATGATATTGGAGGTACAGTCCTAGCAAATGCTTGTGGACCTTGTATTGGCCAGTGGAAACGTGAAGACGTTAAGAGTGGAGAAGTTAATTCAATAGTATCTTCTTACAATCGCAATTTTAGTGGGAGAAATGATGGAAATCATCAAACATTATCTTTCCTTACAAGTCCTGAAATTGTTACAGCAATGGCAATCGCAGGCAGTTTAGATTTTAATCCAATTACAGATAAATTAATTGCAGAAGATGGCACGGAATTTTTACTTGAACCTCCAGAGGGTGATCAATTGCCTGAAAATGGCTTTGAATTTACATTAACAGGTCATATCGCACCTCCAGAAGATTCAGGTTCAGTAGGTTTAGATGTTTCTTCAGAAAGTCGTCGATTGCAATTATTGGAACCTTTTGTAGCAACAACTAAGAATGATTTAGAAGATTTACCAATTTTAATAAAAGTTAAAGGTAAATGTACTACAGATCATATTTCTCCAGCAGGAATTTGGTTGCAATTTAGAGGTCATTTAGATAATATTTCAGATAATTGTTACATTGGTGCACATAATTCTTTTACAGAAGAACAAGGTACAGCAATTAATCAATTAAATGGAAATAAAGGGAAGATTCCAAAGGTTGCACGCAATTATTATGAAAATAAGCAGCCATGGGCAGTTATTGCAGATGTTAATTATGGAGAAGGAAGTAGCCGAGAACATGCAGCCATGTCTCCCAGATTTTTAGGATGTAATGTTGTTATTGCAAGAAGTATGGCTCGTATTGCAGAAACTAATCTGAAGAAACAGGGAGTTCTACCACTTATTTTTGCTGATGAATCATCATGGGATTTATTGAGATTAGATGATAGATTAACAATCAAAGGAACTGATGAACTAGGACCTAATTCCCAAGTTACTGTAGAAGTAAAACACAGCGATGGAACTATGGATACTTTTGTTTGTAATCATAGTATGGATGAATTACAGGTTGAATGGTTTAAATCAGGTTCAGCCTTGAATTATTTAAGATCCCAAAATTAAAAAGCTGAATGAATTACGCCTTTTCCGTTTTTAACGGAACCAATAATTTGTGCATATTCACCGAGAATTGATACTGATTTCTCGGCATCATCCTCATTCACAATAATAATCATTCCCATTCCCATGTTAAATGTTCGATACATTTCCTTTGTTTCAACATTTCCTTTTTCTTGTAACCAATCAAATACAGATGGCACTGGCAATGGAGCATCAATAACATATTGGAAATGGTCATTTATTCGACTAATATTGTCCAGTCCACCTCCAGTAATATGTGCAATTCCGTGAACATTTATTTGTTTAATTAAATTCATTACTTCTTTTACATAAATTCTAGTAGGTTCAACTAATTTCTTTCCAAGTTCTTTATCACCATCAAATAATTTACGAATTAGAGTATATCCGTTAGAATGAGGTCCACTTGATTTCAAACCAATAAGCACGTCACCCTCAGTAATCTTTGTCCCATCAATTATTTTATCTTGTTTAACATAACCAACTGATGTTCCGGCAATATCAAAGCCATGAACTAATTCAGGTAGAATAGCAGTTTCTCCTCCAGATAAAGTACAGTTAGATTGTTTGCATCCCTCAGCTAATCCCATTCCGATTTTTGCCATCAATTTTTCATCAGGCTTGTCCAGTGCCACATAATCAACAAAACTTAATGGTTCAGCACCTACACAAATTAGATCATTTGTATTCATTGCTACACAATCTATCCCAACAGTATGAATGGAATCCATTTCTTCAGCAAGTAATATTTTGCTTCCTACTCCATCAGTACACATTGCCAGTGCGCCGTCTCCGAGTTTAACTAAACCTGCAAATCCATTATCAAGTTTTATGGCTTCTCCATCGCCTTTTCTATTAACTCCTTTAATTTGAGCAATTAGTGCTTCAGTAGCTCTTTCACTTGCATCAATATCTACGCCAGCTTCAGAATATGTGCTTACCATATTGTTTACATCTTGGCGTAATAATTTTGGACAACAGTACTGACTTGCTCAATACTATCAATATTTCTTTGAACTAAAGATTCAAGAATTTTTTGTCTATTTTGTGCCATTTCATCAAATTGTCTTGGCGCTACACCTGCAGCTTTAGAAATTCTTTCCCGGAGTTTGCTTGGAACTCCAGTTTCTTCTAATTGATTCTTTTGTCCATTCCATTTGAATAATGTATTGAGTCTTGGTTTACTTCCTTCTAGACCTGCTAATTCGGAAACTTCAGTAATTGTTCTGATTTGTTTTCCATTAACATTTATTCTACTTTGCATTATAATTAAATGTAAAGCATTCATCATTATAGGAGGAACTTCCATAGGCGGGTTGATTAATCTTGATACAGTTTCTTGTGCGGTATTTGCGTGAACAGTACCAAAACATCCATCATGTCCAGTGTTCATTGCAGTGAATAGAGTTTTAGCTTCAGGCCCCCTAACTTCTCCAACAATTATTCTATCTGGCCTCATACGTAATGTATTTTTCAATAAAGAGTCCATGTCTACTTCAGGTTCTTCAGGTTTCGTGGAGTTGAATGTTTCAAGCTGAACGTGGTGTTCATGCTTTAATTGAACTTCAGTAACATCTTCAATGGTAATTAATCTATCTTTTGAAGGAATGAATAATCCTAGTACATTTAGGGTAGTAGTTTTTCCTGAACCTGTACCTCCAGCAACTAAAATATTAGACGGGGCGGAACCCATTCCATCAGCAAACATCCATAGTAACGATGCTAACCTTGGGGACATAGTTCCAAACTTCATTAAATTTACAACAGTTAAAGGATCATTCATCTGCTTTCTGATAGTCATCGTTGGACCGTTCGGAGAAACAGGAGGAATTGTTGCATTTACACGACTTCCATCAGGTAATCTTCCATCCAATAATAAATTTCCAGGTCCGATTTTTCTTCCAACATATTTTCCAACTTTTTGTATAATTGAAGTAGCTTCTTCACTAGTCAATTTTACATTTGTTACACACATACCATGTTTTCTATGTGCAACCATTACGGCCTTATCAGGATGATTATACATGATTTCTTCAAGATTATCATCATCTAGTAATGGTTTCAAAGCTCCATAACTTGGAGATTTGACTGCTTTGGTTACCTGGTATAGAGGTCGCTCAGCATCAGGTCTTTCGACGATGTTGGCTGTCGGATATTGTTCAATTATTCGTCCTTGTTGCATATTTATACGATTGAGATTTTTAGCGCTAATAATAGTGTAGTAGTAGCTATGAACATGTACATAGGCATTCTCCAAATAGCAGTTTGAGTAGTTTGCAAAATTACAGATTGCATCCAAACACCTCCAGCTCCTAACACCATCATATAGAAAAATAATGATTGATTCAATAAGCTTAAGTCAACATTAAGTTCAAATGAACCAGCTTTTCCACTTCCAAATACAGCTACAATCAATCCTAGTAAGATAGGACAAATCATTGCACCACCCCATAGAATGAAGTTTGCAGTACTTTGAGTTTTTGTAACTCTTTCTTTTCTAAGCATATAAATTTCCCAGAATTCTTCAGAAATATTTTCAAGAGTAGTTGCAAAACTTCCAGAGGAACCGAGAGCTACATTCAAAATGCTTACAATTCTAATAATCATTGGAGATTCAGTTTGTTTTGCAAAGTCTTTCATTGCCATACCAAAACCGTCATCTCTCATTCTTTTTACAGCCTCCCGAAGCATTAGCCCCATGCGGTCATTTCTCCCGGAAGCAATGGCATCTAATGCAGATTCTACACCCATTCCAGCACGTAATTCTTCAGCTAAATCAGCTAAAACGTCAGGCCATACGGCTTCTAATTCATTAATTTTATCTTGTTTTCTTTTAGCAGGTATATAGAATAATGTACCAACAAGCGCCCATACACCTAATGCCAGCCAAATCATTCCGTGCATTGATGATAATCCATCACCACTAACTAAATCGTCTAACAAACTCATACTCCAGGCTCCTTTGCTTTGGTTTGTACAATCATCCCAGCTATAATTATAGTTGCTGTAATGAATAAGGCAGGTACACAAACATCCGGCATTGTTGGAGTACTCCCCATGAACCCTCCGCCAGATGCCTTAGCAGATTCTACTAATCCATTAACAACAGCACCAATTACAACAATAATTGGTATCAATATAGAAACAATAATAAATTGTTCAGATGTTGAAGCCAAACCTTCAATAAAATTATCTAGGCTAACTCTCCTTTCTTTAGCTTCTTTATCAGCTATGGATCTTAGTCTATCAATGACATTAGTATCTTCTTCAATAGACATAATTAAGCTAGAAAGAACTTTTCTTAAGCCAGGTGAATCAGTACTTCTCATTTGAGTTCTGATTGCATCACTGAAGTTTTTTCCGCCTTCAGTATCTCTAAAAATTTGCTTGAATATTCCACTTAAATCTCCGTAGTCTTCATCTGCAATGTGTTTCATTGCCTCTGCAACACCAACGCCAGATTCTAAGAGAACTTCAATTCCTCTAATGGCAAAGAGTAGTTCTTGGTCAACAGTCGCCATAATATCTCAATAAAACCCCATTATAAACCAATTAACTTTCTAAATCGGTTCGTTTTCCAAAAAATTCCGATAGGTGCTTAAGCCCAAATAAAAGGAAAATACCATACTCCATTCACTCAAGGCTGTAAGATTAAGGTACATGCTTCTTTCAGTTTCTACATTTGGAGGATTCTCCATTCTGTAAAAGAAGTCATCTTTTTCATCACTCATTTCTAGATTATCTAAAACAGAGAAAACAGCCATCATAACATAGAAAAACCACGCAGTCATTACAGCGTATTTTCTTATTTCATTTTCATATCCATTTTTCTTTAAGATATCATAAGTAAAAGTAGTCCATATTAGAAAAGCTGTAAATGCAATAAATGCAGTAACGCTATGTATTACTGGAAAAATATCCCAATTAAAATTCACAGTAATGATTCCACACATAGAACCAATAGTTCCTATAATTCTCATGATTTTATTTCTATTAACGTATGTTTCACTTATATTTTTTGCAAGTGGCTTTAATAATCGATAAAATACTTGAGTAAGAACTAAACTTCCGAATAAGCTAATACCCAATCCCATAGAAAATATACTTGCTTCAGGTTCTGAAAATGGCATTTCAGATATAATTGGTATGAATGGAGCGACTCTTCCACTAAGTGTAGAGACAAGATATGTCGTTATCAATGTAGCTAATCCTAGTATAATACTAAATTCTAATAGTAATTTTGCACTATTTTTCATTCAATACCGCTTGCGCTGCAGACAATCTAGCAATAGGAACTCTAAAAGGTGAACAAGAAACATAATCCATCCCTACACCATGGCAGAAATAGACTGATTTTGGTTCTCCACCATGTTCCCCACATATTCCAACTTTTAGGTCAGATTTTGTTTTTCTTCCTTTTTCAATTCCCATTTTTACTAATTCACAAACACCTTCGTCAAGACTTGCAAAAGGATCTTCAGGCAATAATCCTTGTTCAAGGTATGCGGGCATAAATCCTCCAGTATCATCACGACTAAATCCAAAAGCCATTTGTGTTAAATCGTTAGTACCAAATGAAAAGAATTCAGCAGTTTTAGCAATTCTATCAGCAACAAAACTTGCTCTTGGAATTTCCATCATTGTTCCAACCATGTAGTTGTCTAAACCCTTAATATTTCCAGCTACATCACGCACAATTTTTTCTTGATGATTATATTCGGTTTCCATTCCAGTTAGTGGGATCATTATTTCAGGGAAAGTTTTTACATTCTCATTAGAAAGTTCAGATGCCGCTTCTAAAATTGCTCTAGCTTGCATTTCTGTAATTTCAGGGTGTGTTATTCCTAATCTTACACCTCTGTGTCCCATCATTGGATTTGATTCCTTTAGCGCATCAGACCTTCTTTCTAACTCTTGGGCATCAATTCCTAAAGAACTAGCCAGTTTTCTTTGTCTTTTAGCATCATGTGGAATAAATTCATGCAATGGAGGATCCATTAATCGAATCGTTACCGGCAATCCTTCCATTGTTCTCAAAGTTTCTTTGATATCATTTTTCATGAAAGGAAATAATGAATCTAACGCAGTTTTTCTTTCTTCTTGACTATTTGCCATAATCATCTCTTGGAGATGGAAAAGCGGTTCTTCGGAACCTTCACCATAGAACATGTGTTCTATTCTGAAAAGTCCAATCCCTTCAGCACCAAAACCTAGAGCCCTCTTCGCATCAGATGGCGTTTCTGCATTAGTCCTAACTTTTAATCTTCTAACTTTGTCACAAAGTTCTAAGAAATGTGTCAAATAATCACTAGTAATATCAGTTTCAATTAGAGGCAGTTCACCTTTGTAAACTTTACCAGCAGTACCATTAAGTGTAATTTCCTCACCTTCATTTACAGTTACATTTCCAACAGTAAATTCTTTTTTAATTGAATCTACTTTCATTTCTCCAGCACCGACTACACAACACATTCCCCATCCTCTTGCCACTAAAGCAGCATGTGAAGTCATTCCTCCACGAGAAGTTAGAATAGCTACAGATGCCCTCATTCCTTCGACATCCTCAGGATTTGTTTCTTCTCTAACTAGTACTACAGTTTCTCCTTTAGCAGCCCATTCTACAGCATCTTGTGCGGTGAAAACAGCTTTTCCTGTTGCTCCACCTGGACCTGCAGGCAAACCTTTTGCTAGAAGTGGAGTAGTTTTTTCCACATCTGGATCTACAATAGGATGAAGCAATTCATCTAATTGCGATGGTGTTACTCTGCCAATTGCAGTGTTTCCATCTATTCTATTTTCTTTTACCATCTCAGAAGCCATACGGATAGCTGCAGGACCGTTACGCTTACCTATTCTGCATTGTAGCATCCAAAGTTTTCCAGATTGAATAGTAAACTCAATATCCATCATATCGCTGTAGTGATCCTCAAGGTTCAATCTTATAGTATCTAATTCTTTGTACAAATGAGGTACAGATTGTTCTAAACTAGGTAAATCTCCGCTATGGTCTGTTCTACAAACCTCGTTCAATGGATTTGGAGTTCTAATTCCAGCAACGACATCTTCACCTTGTGCTTTTGCCAACCATTCACCATAAAAATTATTTTCTCCAGTAGCCGGATTTCTAGTAAAGGCAACACCAGTTGCACTATCTTCTCCAAGATTTCCATAAACCATCGCTTGAACATTAACGGCAGTCCCCCATTCTTCAGGAATATTTTCTATTTTTCTATATGCCTTTGCTCTTTTTCCATCCCATGAATAGAAGACAGCAGATATAGCTCCCCAAAGCTGTTCCCACGGATCTTCAGGGAACGGTTTTTTGAGTACTTCTAAAACTTTACCTTTGTAAATTTCTACTAGATCTTTTAGATTTGTTGCAGATAAATCCGTGTCTTCAGTTACACCTTCCTGCTCTTTCATTTTTTCTAATTCATGTTCTAGTTGGTTACGAATTCCCATACCTTCTTCAGGTTCTATTCCAGATGCTTTTTCCATAACAACATCAGAATACATTTGAATTAGTCTTCTTTGAGCGTCATAAACAAATCTCGGATCTCCACTTTGTGCTATGAGTCCTTCTCTGGTAGTATCATTTAATCCTACATTAAGAACAGTTTCCATCATACCTGGCATAGATGTTCTTGCACCAGAGCGCACAGATAGCAATAATGGATTTTCAGAATCACCAAAAATAGTTCCTACTCTATCTTCAATATCCTTCAATGCATTCTTTAATTGTCCATCCAGTTCTTTTGGATAGCTTTGGTTATTATCATTAAAGAAAGTACATACTTCAGTAGTAATTGTACAACCAGGAGGTACAGGTATCTCTAATATGGCCATTTCAGCTAAATTAGCTCCTTTTCCACCTAGTAAATTCTTCATATCAGCTTTGCCATCGGTCATGTTTGGACCGAAACGATAAACGTGCATTTCGCTCATTCTTACTCAAAGCTCTAACGAAATAGGTATAAATTCTCTTTCTCTTTATTCCATAGGGTCATGAAGTTTGCCAATTAAAGGCCAACCATGCCATAATAATTTATCATCTAGTTCAATTAATATTTTGTAAATTTCATCATATCCTTCAATAACGTGTTCAACAATACATGGTTTGCATTCATCGCTTAACCATTTACTAATTAATTCAGGATTTCCAACTTTAATAATCTTTGCAATAGCACTCATTTCTTTGAGTCTTGTTTGCAAATGGTCTAGAAAAATGTCAGAATTCTTTAGAGCCATTGTCAAGTGTAAAAATCTTAATTTTTCATCGTTAACAATTTCGTTAAGATTTTTATTTATAGGTGCACCTTCAGCAACTAGCATTTCGAGTAATTTTTTTTCTCCAAAGATTTGTTTTGCAGCTTCAAGCAAGTATGCCAGACTTTCACTTTTTTTTTCTTTATTCATAATTACTATTTAGATAATCTACAACAGCCATAATATCATTTTTCGAGGCTAGGGCCGTTTCTTCATCAATGATTTCTCCAATTCCTACACAAAATATTTTATTTTTGGTGTATTGTTTCCATTCTTCATTTATTTTTTTAGTTCGATTTAATATAATAATTCTTTTTGTATTTGGAGTATTTTCTTCTAAATAACCCCATAATTCAATGAAGTGCTTATCTGGCTTTTTTAGGCCATTCCCTACAACAATTTGCAAATTTGCAACTTTAAGCCAATCAATCCAAACTTCACCAGTAGCAGTCGGTGCATCTATTTCATAGAACATTAAATTATTCAATTCACAGGCATGGTCTAACAGCATATCAGGGACATTGTTTGGAACAACAAAATTTCCCCAAGGTTTTGGCAAACTTCTCATAAATGTTGATTTACCAGCACCCATAGGCCCAGTTACCATCACATATTTCATCTTTTTCCCTCTTTTATTGCCTTGAATATTCCCATCAAATTTTCATATTCACCTTCATTAGGATTGCCTCGAGAGATTAGTCTTCTTAGAGTAGTTCTAGAACGATCTAGTCTTCTTTCAGGATAACTGCTATTTTCTAATAAGTCCATGATTCTATCAACAAGCCTTTCAAATTCTTCTTGCGAAACGGACTTTCTTCTTTTAGGGCCTTTAATTTTTTCTTTTCTCTTAATCTCATAAAGTACAATTGCAACTGCATGAGATAAATTGAGTATAGGATATTCGGGGTTTGTAGGAATAGTGATTGTAGCTTCACAAAGCGCTAATTCTTCTCTGTAGAGTCCATAATTTTCTCTTCCAAAAATTAGTGCAGGATTTTCCCTCTCAGCAATTATTTCATTAATTTTTTTAACATTTTCAGGAGCTCTAAACCATCTTTTATCGCCTTCAGGTCTTATTCCACTTGTTCCAATGGCAATATCGCAGTTTGCTATAGCTTCTTCAATGGTTTTGTAACGTTTTGAATTTTCCAGAATGGGCCTCCCAGATTTAGATCGGGCATAACTTTCATCTGCCAATTCATGCCCATTCACCATTGCTAAATCAGTTAATCCAAAATTAGCCATAGCACGAGCTACAGCACCTATGTTTCCCGGATGTTGTGGTTCAACTAGTACAATTCTCATTTATTCAAAGTCACTTTGCTTTCTTTCTATAACAGGTCTTATTTCTTTTTCAACAATTTTAATTTGCGCTAAATCTTTACTTTTCCCTTCCAATTTTTGGATGTCTCTAATAGAAGGCTTTAGTCTTGTGTTAAAAGAACCTACAGATTCATTGTAGCTATTTGTGAGACTTACTATTCTCTTGCCAACGGTATCATACAATTCGGAATATTTTTCTAATCTTTGCGATAAGTCTTGGGCTGCCTTTATTATCAAACCTGCATTTTCAGTCAACGTCAATTGTCGCCATGATTGATCAACTAATCTAAGCAACGGCCATAGTGAGATTGGTGAAGCAACGAATACTTTCTTGTCTGCACCGTCGTTGAATAAATTTCCATCGTGCAGTAAAGCAGCCTGAAAACCTGGTTCAAAAGGTATAAGCATTACTACAAAATCAATAGGGCCATCATACTGTTCACCGTATTTTTTTGTAGCTAGCACATTCATATGTTGTCTACATTTTTTCGCATGCTCTTTTTGTAATCTTATCCTCTCATTTTCATCATCTTCTTTGAGAGAATCCCTAAAATCATTCATAGGGCACTTAGAATCAACAGGAATTATTCCACCATCAGGTAATTTAACAATCATGTCCGGTATGTCATTTCCATGTTGTGTTCCTTTTTGTTCTTCAAAGTCTACATGGTTAATCATTCCACAAGATTCTACAATATTTCTCAATTGAGATTCGCCCCATTTACCTTGTACGCTTGATGACTTCAAAGCTTGGCTTAATGTAAGAGTAGTGGCATTTAATTCGGTACTTTGTTTTAGTAAACCAGATATTGATTGTTTTAATTTTCCAACTTCTTCTCTTCTATCTTTTTCAAGTTCAGCTACTTTTTTATCTAAGATATTAACACTTTCAGTTACAGGATTAACAACATTAGCTAGATCTTTTTTATATATTTCCCAATCTTTTTTTTGGACGGCAGTATTTTTTTCAACAATTCCTTCTAAAGCTACTTTAGCAGCTTCGACGGCAGCCTTCGATGCCATAATAGTAGTTTTTTCTTCTCTTAAACTATCTAATTCTGAATTATTTTCTTCTTTTGGCTTAAGATTAATATAAATTAAAATACACAATAAAATTATTGCGATAGCCAGCAATTCTCCAGTTAAGTTTTCAAACACAGTTTGTTAATTACAGGTAGAGTAAATACTATTTTCTCTATAATTCTTTCATTGAAGAAACTAACTCAGTCATCATTTTCTTCCCATCCCCAAATAGCATCATAGTCTTATCTTCATAGAAAAGGTCATTGTCTACTCCTGCATAGCCAACAGATAACGATCTCTTTACCATTACGACAACTCTTGCTTTATCAGCATCAATTATTGGCATTCCAGCTAGTGGCCCTTCACCGCTTCTTGCAGCAGGGTTAACAGTATCATTTGCTCCAACAACGATTGCTACATCACATTCTCCCATTTCGGAGTTGATATCATCCATTTCAATTAACTTTTCGTATGGAACACTTGCTTCAGCTAATAGCACATTCATATGTCCAGGCATCCTACCAGCAACAGGGTGGATTCCGTATTTTACTTCACAACCATTTGCTTCTAGAATATCAGCGAATTCACGAACTTGGTGTTGACACTGTGAAACAGCCATTCCGTATCCTGGAATAATAACACATTTAGAGATTCCATCGCAGACCATAGCGACTTCCTCAGGATCAGATCCGACTTTTGTTCTGGTAACTTGCTCTTTATCAGAACCTCCAAATGATTTGAATAATACATCAATTAATTGACGATTCATTGCTTTGCACATTATATTTGTTAAAATCAAACCAGCTGCGCCAACCATAGATCCTGCAATTATCAAAACATTATTTCCAATAATAAATCCAGTGAATGCTGCAGCAATACCAGATAAGGAATTCAATAGACTTACCACAACAGGCATGTCAGCACCTCCAATCGGAAGTACAAATAAAATTCCAAGAATAGAAGATAGTGCAATAATTGCTATAACATAATCCTGATTTCCAGGTTCTTCTATGGTCATGTAAAGAAGCCCTACGATTGAAATCAACACTAATCCTTTAACATAATTTAGCCATTCAGGCCCCCATGTTGGAGTTCGATACCATGTTCCAAATATTTCTACCCCGCCTTTCAATTTCATCATAGCAAGTAAACTTCCAGTTAGAGTTACCCAACCAACTAAAGCAGATAAGCCGATAGCAGTCCAAGCAACATGCAACTCTAGCCCTTCAGGTAGATCTTTTTCATTAATCCTTCTGAAAACTTCTGATGCAGCTACTAGCGCACTTGCAGCTCCTCCAAATCCATTGAACAAGGCAACCATTTCAGGCATCCCCGTCATTTGTACTCTAACAGCCATTAGATATCCGATGAATCCTCCAATAGCAAGTCCTGCGACTATAAGAATAAAATTATTAGTTTCACCAAAATCCATTTGAGCAATTGTAACTACAACAGCTACTAGCATTCCCATCGCACCATACAAATTTCCAGTTGGTGCAGTTCGAGGATGGCCTAATTTTTTTAGCCCCATTATGAAAAGTATTGAAGCTACAAGATACCCTATATCCCAAACAGCGTTGTCCATTATTTCCTCCCTCTTTTCCCAGCAATCATATTGAGCATTCTGTTGGTAACTGCAAATCCTCCAACCGCATTAATAGTAGCTAAAATAAGTGCCAAAAAAGCAAGCCATGCAGCAAATCCCGGATCTCCACCATTATAATCAGTATTTGAAAAGATTAAGGCTCCAACAATTGTGATTCCAGATATTGCATTTGCTCCAGACATTAGTGGCGTATGTAATGTAGCAGGTACTTTTGTAATTAGCTCAAATCCTAAGAAAATAGCTAAAATAAATACAGTTATTGCACTAATGAGAGTAATTAATTCCATTATTTCATTGCCTCCATTAGTTTAGTATGATTCTCATGTATTTTACCATTTTGAGCAATTAAAATTCCGCCATATCCAGCAGAGATGCCGCCTTCATCCCCTGTCAATACAGCTTCTCCTTGATTTATTGCCAATTTACCATCATCAACCAGTACGGTTACAAAAGTAGTAACGTTATTTGAGTATAACATTGATGCAGTATTAGGTATAGTTCTACAAAGATTAGGGATTCCAATAATTGTAACTCCGTCTTTTTCAACAATTTCCCCTTCTTTACTTTGAACAATATTTCCTCCAGTATCTGTATTCATGTCAACAATCACCGACCCTTCCTTCATTTCCGTTGTCATTTTGTCATTATTTTCTTTACCGAAGAATAATTTGGGAGCATTTGCACCAAATAATCTCGCAGTAGTGATTACTACGTCAGCATCCTTCACAGCACTCATTAATGCATTATCGAATGCATTCTGTAAATCTTTATCAGTAAAAAGTGAAGCATGTCCGCTAGAACTTTCAGCGTCTTTCCATCCAGGGACATCTATGAATCTTGCACCTAAACTTTCAGTATCCTGTTTTGCAGCTAATCTGACATCAATAGCCTGAATAGCCCCACCTAATCTTTTCGCAGTAGCAATTGCCTGAAGACCAGCAACGGCAGCGCCTTGAATTACGAATTTGGCAGGCCTTATAGTTCCTGCAGATGTCATCATCATAGGAACCATTTTTGCAATATGTTGTGCACCCATCAAGGCAGCTTTGTAACCAGATAAATTATCTTGACTGGAGTTAACATCCATAGATTGCCCTTTCGACAATCTTCTAGGAATAACCTCCAGAGACATTAATGTAATTCCAGCATTTATTATTCTTTTTGTTTGTTCTAGATTTCTAAAGGGATCTGCCATACATGCTAGCATTTGGCCTTTTTTCATTTTCTTAAAATCAGGAACGTCTATTGATGCAATTAATTCACATTTCATTACTTCATCTAATGAGTTAGTCTTTGCACCTTTTTTTTCATATTCAGCGTCAGAGTATCCTGAATTTTCTCCAGCACCCTTTTCGATTATAATGTCAAATCCTAATTTCAATAACTTTGGAATTGAAACAGGTACAATAGCGACACGAGTTTCTTTTTCGTTCTTCTCTTTTGGTATTCCTATACGCATTATTTACACCATTAATTTGTGTGATGACTAAAATAGTCTACAAAGGAGTCTACAAACATGCTCATAAAAGTTTTCCTATTCACTTTCCAATTTCACGAGCAATTACTAATCTTTGAACTTCTTGAGTTCCTTCATAAATTTGAGTTATTTTTGCATCTCTGAAAAATCTTTCTACAGGGAATTCAGTAGTATATCCATACCCGCCTAATATTTGAACTGCTTTTTCAGAAACCCACATCGCAGTATCACCAGCATTTAGTTTTGCAAATGACGCTTCAAGAGTATGTCTATCAGTCCCATTTTCATAGTGCTGTTGTTTTGCCCATGCAGCTTTGTAAACCTGCAATCTAGCAGCATCGATTCTTAGTGCCATATCTGCTAAATAATTACTAATTGATTGATGAGCAGCTATTGGCTTTCCAAAAGTTTCACGTTCTTTTGAATATTTTAGTGCAGCTTCATAAGCGCCTTGAGCAATACCTAAACCTTGTGCAGCAATACCAATTCTAGAATTATCTAAGGCATTCATTGCAATGGCAAAACCATTACCAACTCCTCCTAAGACATTCTCTTTTGGAACCTTACAGTTGTCAAGAATTAAGGTACAGGTATCACTTGAGCGGATGCCTAATTTATCCTCTTTTTTACCTATTTCAAATCCTTCAAATCCTTTCTCAATAATAAAACAAGTTACACCACCATGTTTTTTCTTTCCATAATCAGGGTGATTAGTAACCTTAGCGAAAAGAATAAACAAATCAGCAGTAGTCCCATTAGTGACCCACATTTTTTCACCATTTAATGTGAAAACGCCTCCATCGTCACTAGCACGTGCAACCATAGCTGCAGCATCAGTTCCAGATCCGGCTTCACTTAGAGAATATGCTCCTAAGTACTCTCCAGATGCAAGTTTAGGCAAATATTTTTTCTTTTGTTCTTCATTTCCATTTAAAACAAGTGTCATAGAGCATAACCCAACATGAACAGCGACCATTACACCTAGTGAAGCATCAACACGTGATAATTCTTCAACTACAATAGCTTCTGAAATATCATCTAACTTTTGTCCGCCATATTCTTCAGGAATAGTCATACCTGCAACACCAAGTTCTGCAAATTGCTTAAATTCCTTAATAGGAGGTTTTTGTTCTTTATCTCTTTGATTACATGTAGGTCCCGCTACAGTCTCGGCAAAGTCTCGAACCATATCACGAATCATTTTCTGGTCTTCAGTTTCTGCAAAATCCATTTTATTCACTCATTAGTTTGATAATAGCTTCAGCGGGCTCACCGTTACATTCCTCAAGAGCCTCTTTTGCTTTTTCAGTAGAAACGCCGGCTTGTGAAGCTACTAGTTCTATGTCCTCATTAGGAATATTTGTAGTTTCCTCACTACTGCCTATTTCTCTTTCTTCAGGTTCTCCTACTATTTGATAAGATTGTTGCCCCATCATATTCATGGCACTTACAGAAGGATTGTTGAAGTATAATTCTTTATCTTTAGTTCGTATAATAACTTCAGTTGCGTCCAATTCTTCAGTAGCACTTTGCAACTGTTTTTGCAATTTTTTCATCATACGGGGATTCATACGCCCCATGCCTGGCATCATATGATGCTTACAACCTCCCCTCTAAAAGAATTTATGTTAATTTATATCTGAGAATTACAGCCATTCCGCCTAAACCAATTAGCATTTCGCCGCCGTGGTGGTGAGAGGATACTTCTATTACTTTAGTTCTATTTTTCTGAGCTATTTCTAATAATTCTAACCCTTCTTTTTCTTTTGTTTTCTCAGAAATTAGCAATATGCTGTCTGCAGCTCCACTCTCAACAGCACTTCTAACTTCATTTTTCCCATAAGTTCCTAACTCTTTTGCTATCGCTTCTTTGAGTTTTTCTACAGCGGCCATTTCTTCTTGAATTTTAATTTGTGCAACAGCATTTGGTAAATCTCCTCTTCCTATAGCTTCATGAATTCCAGCCATTCCGCCTTGTCCTGCGTTTTCAATAACACATCCTTTGAATATGTCAGTAGCTCTTGATTTAGCAACATCAGCAAAATCTTCCTTCAAAAATCCAGGACCTACTATAACAATCACGGAATTTTCAATGTGAACTTTGACAATTTGTCTAACGGCTCTTTTGTAAAAATCATTTAGTTCTTCTCCACCTGTTGATTTACCACTACCTTCTCTGTTAAGTGTTTTTAATTCACGGATTCCGTATGTTCTTAATTCTGCAATAACTATCGAATCACTTTCAACTGCAATTGCCGTAGCAGTTACTATAGGCTCTGCAGCTTTCTTCAATCGCTCTTTATGATGATTTAACCAAACTTCTTTTCTTACATCAAACGAATCTCCAGGTTCCAGAATTAAGGTATGATGAAGGCCTTGATTATTCTCGCCTACAGAGATAATACCATGACATCTGAAGCGCTGTCCAAAAGATTGATATTCTAAATTTTTAACATCGATAGTAAGTTTCATTTTTTGCTTCTTGCCTCTTTCTTTCTTAATTCTATCAGATTGTGATGATTCTCTTCTTTCAGTTAAGGCACGGATTTGATCACCTTCACTCAACAGCAAATTTAAGTGATATAAATCATCTTCATTTTCTAAACGGATATGATAGATGTTACTATCACGTTTACTATATTTCAAAAAAACCTCACAAATAGACTACAATATCTAAATTTTTAGCTAATTCTTTGTAACGATTTCTTATTGTTACCTCAGTAACGCCTACAGTATCTGCAATAGTTTTTTGAGTTTTTCGTTGGTCATGTACAACAGAGGCAATGTAAATTGCAGCTGCAGCTACACCAGTTGGCCCTCGTCCTGAAGTTAATTCAGCAGCTATTGCTTGGTTAAGAATACTTATTGCAGTATTTTCAACATCACCAGGTAGTTCAAGTTCTCTACAGAAACGAATAATGTAAACAGATGGAGAGGCTGGTTGAAGGTTTAATTTTAATTCTCTAGAAATATATCTATATGTTCTTCCAACTTCTTTTTTAGATGCCCTTGAGGCTTCTGTAATCTCAGTTAGAGTTCGTGGAACTTCACATCTTCTACAGGCGCCATAAAGTGCAGCCGCAGCAACACCTTCTACAGAACGCCCCCTTACAAGATTGTCCTGTACGGCTCGCCTGTATAGCATAGCAGCTTCTTCTCTAACTTGACGATGTAAGCCAATCTTCGAAGCTAATCTATTCAATTCATTAAGGGCTTGAGCTAAATTTCGGTCTGCAGAATTTGAGGCTCGAGTTCTATTCTGCCATTTCCGCATCCTATAAACCTGAGCTCTATTTTTAGTTGGGACATTGTTCCCATTAATATCACGTCCACCCCAACCAATATCTGTAGAAAGACCTTTATCATGAACCATTACAGACATAGGTGCACCACCGCGAGCTCTTCGTTCATTTTGTTCAGAATCGAAAGCTCTCCATTCAGGGCCTTGATCAATAACTTGATCATCTACAACAAGCCCACAGTTCCTGCATGTAACTTCCCCACGCTTGTAATCACGTACAATATGTTCCGAGTCACATTCTGGACATTCAGTTAATTCTTCAACGTCTATCTCGTTAACTTTTTCGGAAATATTCATAAACGTTTAGTTAAAGAATTTTGCCAATATAAGCTTTGGGCCATTCCCTTTAAATTCCCCATTTTGGAAGAAGGTGGAACACACAGCATAGATAACCTATTTTATGAACCTTGTATCAAGTAAATTAATGCGTCGGGTAAGAGATTCCATACATGATTACGTTGACTTAAATTTTTTGGAGTCATCTTTAGTCGATACTGAGCCCTATCAAAGATTACGCTGGATTAAGCAATTAGGGTCTGCAAATTTAGTTTATCCTGGAGCTAACCATACAAGACTCGAGCACGGTATTGGCACAGGCCATTTAGTAACTCAAATGGCTAAACAATCTGGAGTTCCTGAAGATGAAATTCCGTTAGTTTCAATTGCAGGGTTATTACATGATTTGGGGCATTCACCATATTCTCATTTAGCAGATGAGCTGCCATTTGGGAAAGATCATGCAGAGGTAACTCAAGACATAATTAAAGAGAGTCAAATATCAGATATTTTTCATTCAGAAGGAATAGATAGTAATGAAATTTGTGATATGATTAAGGGCTCTCACAAGTATGGTTCTTTGATTTCAGGAGATATTGATGGCGATCGTCTTGATTATCTTATGCGAGATTCACATTATACAGGTGTTAAAACAGGAGTAGATGCAGGTAGATTAATCACAAAGATGTCTATTACTAACAATGAATTGGTAATTGGAGAGGGAGGTTTACCCGTAGTCGAAACATTCTTAACTTCACGATCAATTATGTTCCCAACAGTTTATTTCCATCCATTTTCAAGAGGGGCTGAACTAATGTTAGCACGAGCTACAAAATCAGCTATCGATGAAAATATATTTTCATATGATGCATTTATTTCTTACACCGATCATAAATTTTTATCTGAGTTAAATTCTGCAGGTGGCCTTTCAAAAAAGTTAGTTAATAACTTTGAAAAAAGACATATAATTAAAAGAGTAGTTAGCATTACTAAAGATGAAACTGAAGAAATGGGAATAACTAAATCAGATATTGATACTATTGAAGCATCTATTGCTGGAAAATTAGAGATTGACGCTACAGAAATTTTTATGGATTTACCTCCCTTAAAAGTCGTTCCAGCAATGAAGGTTAAAATTCTTAAAGAAGATGGCACGCTAGACTACGCAAGCAATATGTCTACAATAACAAAAAGCTTGTATGAGGCTCAGTTCGATCATTGGAGATGTCGAATATATGCACCATCAGATTTATCGGAGCAGGCTTCAAAAATTGCAAAACAGGAATTGGGAATTTAAATGTCTAAATCTATACAGAAATTTATAGAAGGCCTTAATTGGAAAGTAGAGGATAGTAAATGGGATGGAAATGCACATTTATTTTTTGTTCAAGAACCTGAAAATTTAGGAAGAAAATTTGAAGAATTGCGTTTGGCTCTTAAAGTAGCAAAAACTTTTGGTGCTGGCCGTCTTTTCCCAATGCTTAGAAGAACTGGAAATGAATTAATTTTAGTAATTCTTCCTCAACCCTCTTATGATTATTATGAAAGTAAAATTAATTTGTATTTACTTTTAGCAACTTTTTTCACTACAACATGGGCCGGTTCTATGTGGTGGGCCTCGTATGATGATTCTTCAATTATTGAGATGAGTTGGTGGTGGCTTAGAATTTTGATAAATCCTCAAATTTTTTTCATGGGTTTTCTTACTTTTTCTTTACCATTAATGTTAATTCTTGGAGCTCATGAAATGGGTCATTATTATTATGCAAAGAAGCATAATCTTGATGCGTCATTACCTTTCTTTTTACCAATGCCTCCTATGATATTTCCTTTTGGTACGATGGGCGCATTTATTTCAATAAGAGAACCCATACCTAATAGAAAAGCCCTACTAGATGTTGGAGCAAGTGGGCCAATAGCAGGTCTAATTGTTGCTATTCCAGTTACACTTCTTGGTTTTTGGTTGACTGAATTATATGCTGTGTCTGTGCCAGTAGATTCAGGAGATTCTTTATTTCTTGGTTCATCTTTTTTCTTTGAATTACTTTTTTCTATTTCTGAAAATTTAAATCCTTCTTCAGGCGATTATTTATCTCATCCAGTGGTTCTTGCAGGATGGACAGGTTTTTTTGTAACTGCATTGAATTTGATGCCTGCAGGGCAACTTGATGGAGGTCATATTGCACGTTCTCTTCTTGGACCAAAAGCAAACATATTATCTTTTGTCGTAATAATTTCTCTTGTTTTTATGACCTTTTATGGAATTCCAGGTTTTGGCCCTCCATATATGGGCTGGTCCATCTATGCTCTTCTTATTTATTTCTTAGGAACTTATCATCCACCTCCATCTGAAGAAATTTCTCCACTAGGTAGATCTAGAGTGACTGTAGGATTACTAACTGGACTATTATTATTTACAACATTCACTCCATCACCTATTTTCACAGTAGATTCACCATTTTCATTAGACATAGATTCAGATGATAGCGAATTTTTCCAATATCCTGGTGAAACAAATGTTACATCTATAAAAATATGGAACAATGGAGAAGAAGAGGGATGGGAAAACCTTTCAGTTAGCTTTGATGAAATAGAAAATGTAACTATTTCTTTTACTGTAAATTTTGTTAATCTGAGTTCTAGTTCAAAGGAAATAAATGCCACTTCCGAGGAGTTTCCCAAATATGTCTTTTATGACGCTGAAAGTAATATTACTTCTTTAAATCTATCTTCAGGCGATTATGCAAATTTAACTTTAACAATTACAACTTTAGATAATTCAACCTTTCAAGATACAAAATTTATTATGAAGGTAAAAAGTCGGACAGAAGATGTTTATACTTCAACCTTTCATTTGTATAACAGAGAAAAACAATAATGTCAGTTTTCGAAGGTAGAGCGTGGATATCAAATCAAGGATTACTTGATGTGTCAATTGAAGTTGATAATGGCTATATTTCTTCAGTTAAAAAAACTAATTTAGACCCCAATAAAGAGAAAGTCAAAGGATTGATTTTGCCTGCAGCAATGGACATGCATGTTCATTTCCGAGATCCAGGATATGTCCATAAGGAAGACTGGAAAACAGGCTCAGAATCGGCAGCTTGTGGTGGCGTTACAGCTGTCGTAGATATGCCGAACACTAATCCTTTCACCTCTAATCTTTCTTTGTTTAGGGAGAAAGAACAAATAGCTAAGAATAAATCTGTAGTTGATTTTGGTATAGGAATTAATGTAGAAGAGAAATTAACAGAACAAGATTGGTTTGATACAGTTCCATCAGCTTTTTGGAAATTATATCCTTACGGCATATCTTCAGATGATTATTTTAGGTTGGCTAGAGAAGTTTTAGACAAGACAAAAAAACCATTAGTAATACATTGCGAGCACCCCGATTATATGCATAATAATCCTCTTGAGAAATTAGCAGATCATACAGAAAATCGTTTGATTGCAGAAGAAAAGTGTCTTTCAGCAATGCCATCATCAGAATATTTGCATGTCGCTCATTTATCAACTTCTAATGGTCTAAAAAATCTTCCAGCCCTATCATCTACAGAAGTTTGCCCTCATCATCTTTTATTAAATTTAGATAATTGTAATTCTCTAGATTGTAAAGTAGACCCCCCGCTGCGAAATATCTCAGATAATAATAATCTTTACGATGCATATAGAAATGGCAAAATATCTATACTTGCAAGTGACCATGCTCCACATACAATTGAAGAAAAAAGATCAGATGAACCTCCATCAGGCATGCCAGGTGTAGAAACAATGGTTCCTTTGATGCTACAAGAAGTTGTTGAGCAGCGTCTAGACTTGAGTAGATTAGTAAATAGTATGGCAGAAGCCCCAGCAGATCGTCTTGGTTTACAAAGAGGGCGCATAGAAGAAGGACAGCCAGCAGATTTTATGTTTGTAGATTTAAATAATTCAGAAAAAATTAAGATTGATAAACTTCATTCAAGGGCTAATTGGTCACCTTTTGAAGAGTGGGAAGCAATATTTCCTCATAAAGTATTTAGGCGAGGAGAATTAATATCTGAAAATTCTGAAGTAGTTTCTAATGGAGGAGGAATCAACCTTTTTGACTAGTATTTTTTTCTAACGAAACTTATAATACTGTCATTATTTCAATTATATATGATGCGAGGTCTTGGTTATCCCTTAATTTTGTTGATTTTTTCAATATTATTAATGTCTGTTCCAGCAGACGCTGAAAAATATTCTAATACTGAATTTTTCTTAGATAGATCAGGTATTGGCGATATTTACGATTTAGCAATAGAGGAACCTTCAGGAGATAAACCCAAATATTGGAAATGTCGAGATGATCCAGAACAAGCTAATAATTTTTATCCTTTAGCTTCTTGGGAAATGAATATGGGAGGCCCTTTGGAATTAGGTGACTCCTATAGCTATATTATATGGGTAGAATCAACAAATGTTCAAGAGATTAGTTTTAGAACAACAATATACATTCGTACTCAAGAAGGGTACAATAATTTGTCAGTAGATGAGGTTAGTGAATCCTCAGGTTTTGGTTCTTTCTTATCTGAAAATTATACGATTGAATTAGAAGGTTCGGATCTTGATAAGAGTTTATTTCCAGATGGAGTCCCATCATTCACTACTCTTGGAATTAAATTAGAAACAAGTGTCACTTGGGCTCCAGATACTGATAATAGAACAGTTTGGATCAAAGCAGCCCATTCAGATTTCTTATCTTCATTCATATTAGATTTCAAGTATGTAAATATTGAAAGTGATGATAATTATTTTGTAAATGACAGAGTAGAGGCAATAGATGAAGACTCTCTTTTTATCAAAGTAAATGTAACTAATGCGTTAGGTGCAGATAATTTAGATGCATCTTCTGCAGAAATAAGGATTGAGGGAGTTAGTGGCGGGGGAAAATTCAAAGATTCAATACAATTGAAGGATAAGCACACATATGCTAAATATATCCAGGGAAAATGGTGGTATCAAGAAGATAATAGCATTACGACAGGTAACTATGTCATTAAACTTTCAGTGAAAGATAATTATGGCAATACTTGGACCTCTTCTTTGTCTTATTATTTGGAAGTTGATCAGTATGGTTTAGAGATTGAATTTGAGGAAGGTAATAGTGCTAATGGACAATTACCTAAAGGTGGAAAAACAGATTACTTATTTAAAATTTTGAATACAGGAAATACTAGAGATAGATTTATGATAACTTTTGATGATTCAGATATTCCATCAGGTTGGGAGGTTAGTCTTCAGTCCGACTCTTCAGTAGATCTTCAAATGGGACAATCTTCCTTAGTTCAAATTCGTATTGAAGCTCCAGTTTCAGCAAAGGGCGGTTCATCAGAAAGAATAACAATTACAGTAACATCATTAGGAAATGAGAACATTTTTGAAGCAGTTAACCTAGATACTACTGTGCGAACCTATGGCGTAGCCTTTGTTTCTCTTCCGGATGAGATAAAAATAGACCCAGATGAATTAGATATAGAGGGGTATTATCAGTTTGAAATTAGTATAAGGAATTTAGGAAGTGATAAAGACACATTTGAACTTTCAATGGCGCAAGATGCATGGCCACAGAGAACTTTTGTAAGTCCCGATGGTCGTGAAGATATATCTCAATATACGCTTTCTAAATCAGAAACATTAAGAATAAGTATAAAAATTGCTCCAAACAACTATGATGATTCATTTGGAGAGCCATTTACGTTGTTTTTAACCGCTCAATCGCTTTCTCCAGGTGACGGTTATGTTTCAGTTGAAATTGATCTGATAATGGAAATTCCGGCCAATAAATTAACTGATTTGTCTGTAAGTCGAGATGAAGTTTTAATTAATTATAAACCAATAGATATTCTTGAATTGAATGAACTTCAAGAGGGCATTCCCATTTCTATTCAGTTAACAGTCAACAATCTTGGAGGTAAAAGTACAGGATCATTTAGCGTTACACTGTATGAAGGTTCTCGTAAGTTAGATGAATATTTAGTTCAGCAAGGAATTGGTAGTTTTGATTCAGTTCCAGTTATATTTAATATTGAAAATCCTAAGGTAGGTCCACTTTCTTTAAAGGTGAATGTAGACTATTTAGAGCAGACTGAAGATTTTTTGAGAGAAAATAATAAAATAGAATTATTACTTATTGTAGGCGAAAAAACTTCTTCAAATAGTAATGGGGAAGATGGAGATGGTGCATTGTTATTTGGCCCTAATTTACTATTAACAACATCAGTATTATCCTTAATGGCTATTTTTTACAGACGCAAAAAATAAGTATTTCATATTGACAAGATTTTATATCAAGCCTATTTTAGAGGTAAATCCGGAGTCCGATATATTCTAGTATTACGTAGCGGGGTGGGGTAGCTAGGAAATCCCGTCGGGCTCATAACCCGGAGATCGATGGTTCAAATCCATCCCCCGCTACCATTTTATTAACAAACTCTTTTGGAAGGTATTGAGAAAAAACTTTGAACACACAGCAGATATCGGGATTGAAGTAGAATCTCCAACTCTTTCAGAAGCATTTCAAGAAGTCTCACTTAGTTTTTCAGAAATAATTACAGGTGGGAATTTACCTAAATTTTCAATTTCTAAAGAGGTTAACTTAGAAGCAGATAATTTAGATTCACTTTTAGTTGATTTTATGTCTTACTTGATAGTTTTATTTGACACGGATTTTTTTATTACAGGATCTGCAAAATTAGAAATATCTAAAAAACATAAATTCTCATTAAAAGGCAATTTAATAGGGGAAACTTACAATCAAGATATGCACGGTTATGGGGTTGAAATCAAAGCTATTTCCTATCATTTACTATTAGTTGAAGAAGGCCCTCCTGCACATCTAAGAGTTATTTTAGATCTTTAGAAAAGTCTAAATCTATACGTTTATTCATTACTTATGGTTCATTTAGCTGAGGCTTACTTTAACGATAAAAAAGTTAAGCCAATTTGGAGCGATGGTAAGTTTAGTATTGAGGATACGAACACTAAATTTGAATATTCGGAATCAGCAAAAGCACAATTATTCTGGGATATGGGAGGGATAATTAAGAATAGACCATCAATTTACACTTTACCATCTAATCCTGAAAATGAAGTTTTTGTAGACTCAGGTCTTATTTGGGGAGAAGATATAATTGATTTAATTTTAGCAGATAGAGGGAAAGTTGTTTTACCTTTAAGAAATTTACAAGGTTTCAATGAGTTAGAGGATGCACTTAATTTTACTGAAAATATAGCAATTGGTATTGATTGGTCAGACACAATTGAGGCAAAACATGAGGATTTTAGAATCGACATAGTAGATTTGTTACATCAATTAATAAAGAGAAATCAAGTTACAATTATACTTTATAGTTTAACTGGTGAATACCCCTATATTCCAGCCGGGACTTCTTCAAATCTAGATTTTTATTTAGCCTATTTATCCAACAAAAACACACAGCCCTCCTGGGCAAATGAGGTATTCTATTTTGAATAGTTAATTATGTTACACATAGGAATTGATGACACAGATTCATTAGATGGTGGCTGTACTACTTGGCTAATTACTGAAATTATTAAGGAATTATCAGATTTTGATTTACTTGGTCCTCCTAGATTAGTTAGATTAAATCCAAATGTCCCTTGGAAAACCCGAGGTAATGGTGCCCTTGCACTTGTTTTTGGTGAAGGTATTGGTTCTAAAGAATTGATAGGAGAAATAGAAGATAGAAAAATTTACATGTATTCAAATCATAAAGAAAAGTCTTTTGACAAAAAGGCTATACTGGAAAAGATTTCTAGAATAGTTATTGAGAATTCAAAAAAGGATTCGCAACCAGGTATTGTAATTTCAGATACTTTTTTGCCAGAAGGACTTTATTGGCAAGGAGTAAGGAGTATCGTATCTGAAGAAGATTTAGATACCATTCTTTCTACTTGTTTAACTTTTGGATTAAGAGGTTCTAGAGGTTTGATTGGGGCGGCATGTGCCTTAGCATGGTCAGGTTACCATAGCAAAGTTCAAGATTTAAATTTTACTTGGGAATTAATAGGCTACCGAAATCAAGATATGTGGGGAACATTGCGCAATATATCATCAGAAGCAGTATCTAAAGTATCTAAACTAGAAGGTGTTTTCTCGTGTAACGATCCTGACGGAAAAGTAGCAATGGTTCCTAATTCACCATGCCCTGTTTTATGGGGATTTAGAGGAACAGATAATCAGATACTGATTGATAATTTTCAAAAATTAGGTCCTGAAAAACCAGTAAGATGGTTGTTATACCAAACAAATCAAGCTACAGATGATCATTTTAGTTTTTCAAATTTATTAGAAATCGAAGATGCAACTTCAATTTGGATAGATGTTAAGGTTTCATCAAAAGTTGAAATAATTAAGGGAGGACATCGTTTTTTTCAAGTAGAGGATTTGGACGGAAATAAAGTAAGATGTGCTGCATTTGAACCATCTAAGAATTTAAGAAGTATTACTGATAAATTGGAAATTGGCGATGAAGTTATAGTTTGTGGGAGTGTTAATGGAGAGACTATTAACATTGAAAAATTAAAAATTGTTAGTTTAGTCCCTCGTTATTCTAAGCCACCAAATCCAGTTTGTATTTGTGGTAAACGAACACATTCATCCGGTAAAAATTCAAAATATAGATGTAATTCATGTGGGAAAAAATATGACAGGCCATCTCCGATTAATGAACCTCCAAACCTAGAATTAGGTTGGTTTGAACCGCCAGCATCTTCACGAAGACATCTTACAAAGCCGATTAAATTAATGCGATAGAATGATTAAGACCATGATTCATTGTGCACAGTGTCAATATCCAATATAGAGATTAAAAAAGATTCAAAATTGCCATATTTAGCGCTCCTAATAGGAATGTTTGCAATTTCTACATCTGCAATATTGATTAGGCATAGTAGTAGTGAACCTTTGGTTATTGGGACTTATCGTCAAGCTTTTGCTACACTTATATTTTTACCCTTTATTTTGAAGGATAGGGCTGAAGAAATTAGTTCACAATCCTCCTTTACTCTTTTAGAGATGAGTTTAACAGGAATATTATTAGGTGCCCATTTCAGTTTTTTTATTACTTCAGTTAAGGAAACTTCAGTTGCAGCTTCGGTTTTGTTAGCAACTTGCCATGTAGTTTACGTAGCGATATTAGGAAGGATTTTTTTTGGAGAAGTATTATCAAAAAAAGCAATTCTAGGAATTTCAATAGCACTTGGAGGAATTTTAATTCTGTTTGGCGGAGATTTGTTAGATAATCCCGGTAATTTTAGAGGTAATTTCTTTGCATTTATTTCAGGTATTCTCGCAGGTCTGTACTATCTGAGTGGTAGAAAATTACGAAAAACAATTAGTTTACAAACTTACGCATTCATAGTATATTTGTTTAGTTTTTTAACAATGTTTATTATAGTCTTAATTCAGAATCTGCCTTATGATAATTTACCTATGTCTGAAATACAATTATTTTTGTTAATGGCTTTGATTCCAACTTTACTAGGTCATACTATGCAGAATTGGGCGCTTGGTTATCTGCCAGCATATGTTGTATCAATTTCTTTATTGGCTGAACCAATGGGTTCAGGTCTTCTGGCTTGGTTATTTTTCCAAGAAATACCAAGTTTTGGTGTAATTCTTGGTGGATTAATAGTTATAATCGGCCTTTATGTAGTAATACTTGCAGAAGAATCAGATTAATTTTTATCATCTAAAATTTTCTTTCTTCTATTTCTTTCCCTTAATTCACCTAATATCTTTGCAGCTAATTCTAATTCTTCTCCTCCACTAGCTTTTGCCAAGGCTTCTTTTGCTTCATTTACTCGTTTTTTTTTAACAGTCTTTCTTTTTATCGGCATTTGATTTAGAACCCATTGAAGACAGGAATAAATATGAAACGTATCAGATGAAAATATTTTAACTACCCTTGACTTACGGACATTATGTCAGGTATTACTTTACTTAGAGGCGAAGAACTGAAAATGCAATTGAAGCCCCATATGTTTTCGTTTTTCCATCTTTATTTTACATTTTTCTTATTATTAATTTGGTCTTATGTAATTTATGATTTTTTTGATTCAGACAAATTTTCAGAGTTTCCATTTTATGCAAATATAGAAACTTTAATTCAGGGTAGTGAGGTTTTAGCCGGAGCAATTATTTGGTCTTTCGGTCTTTTTCTGGTTGGGTTTATTGCTCGCTATTTCTTTATGGATTCAGGAGGTCAAGGAATTTTCAGATTATATTCAGGTGTTGCTTTTTTTGGTATAATTGTAATGGCTTATCATGCTTATAGTGATATGACCGATACTATGGGTTTTGGTCGTTGGTTCATACCAGGTTTAACTTCAATAGTAGGCCTTGTTGGATTATTATCTGTAGATTTCTATAGAAGATCATTTACATATTATCTAACAGATAATCGTATTGTACTTCAGAGTAGCTTCCTGATGAATCGTAGTGAACGTCAGGTACGTTACAATCATATTGAAGACATAAAAATGGAACAAGGAATTTCAGGTACAATTTTTGGTTATGGTACAGTATTGCCTTTGACAGGATCAGGATTGGGCACTGGGACCGATGAATCAATGATTATTGGAGGAACAGGTACTGAAGTTAAGGGTATGAGTTTAGGCATAGGAGGTGCAGCACGTAATTCCTCCAGAAGTGTTAGGCATAATCCTCATGATTGTTTATTTGGCGTATCTTCACCTTCTAAAGTTAGAGATATGATTACCGAGCATATACAATCAGATACTGGAGTTGAGCATCTGAAACAGATAAAAGAGTTATTAGATAAGGAAGAATCAGAAGAATAAATTATTCTTTTCGTACCAGAGTTTCAGATTCTTTAAACATATTTAGTGACATCTCAAAATCAACTTCCCATCTTTCAGGTATTTCTACTTCTCTAGGGTAAACAATTTCAGAAACGCCAGCCTGAATTAGAGATCTTGCACACCGAGTACATGGAGGCCAAGTTACGTATGCAACACAACTTTTGAGTGAGATTCCCGTTCTGGCAGCATGCATAATTGCATTTTCTTCAGCATGGCAAATCATAGGATACTTAATTTCACGATTATTTAATCTTTCACTAGTATCTTTAATTCCACGAGGTAGGCCATTGAATCCAGTGCTTCTAATTTCTCTATCAGGACCAACAACAACACATCCTACTTGAGTTGAGGGATCTTTACTCCATGTAGAGATTTGTTTGGCTAAATCTAAAAATCTCTGATCCCATTTACTCATATTAGACATTCTGCAAACCTCGCAATATAGCTATCTACCTATGACACAGTTTTACAAATGTCACAAATGCATTTCTTTTTTCTGGCCTGACAATATTCTCTTCCGTAAAAAATCATTTGCAAATGAAGTTTATTCCAAAGTTTTTTGTGAAATTTTTGTTTAAGATCCTTCTCAGTGGTTTGAACATTTTTTCCATTTGATAATTTCCATCTATATGCAAGTCTGTGAATATGTGTATCTACTGGAAAAGCAGGTTCATTAAATGCTTGAGACATTATAACAGATGCAGTTTTATGACCCACGCCAGGTAATTCCTCTAGTTCTTCAAAATTATTAGGTACTTCACCCTCGTGTTTTTCTATTAGGAGCTGAGATGTTTTCTTAATATTCTTTGCTTTTGTAGGTGCTAAACCAATTTCTTTTATTATATCCTGAATTTCAATTACAGACAATTTATTCATGTCTTTAGGATTATTGGCTTTTGAAAATAAGTTAGGTGTAATCTCATTTACCTTTTTATCAGTACTTTGAGCACTTAGCATTACAGCCATTAGAAAAGTAAAATTATTTTCATGTTCGAGTGGAATCTCTGGATTAGGGTATAATTCTTCCAATTTTGAAATAATATATTCAACTTTTTGTTTTAATCTCAATTTTATTTTTAGTTTCCCTGAAATTCAGGTTTTCTTTTTTCAATAAATGCCTTAATTCCTTCTTTTCCATCGTTTGATTTAAAGCATTCAACAAATAGTTCTTGTTCTATTTTTAGGCCTTTTTTCATTGAAGTATTAGATACTAATTTCACACTTTTCTTAGCCCTTTCAACAGCAAATGGAGATTTTTCAGCAATTTGCATTGCAATTTTCATAGTCTTCTCTTCCAATTTATCCTCTTCAGTTACTAAATTTACTAATCCCCAGGTTTCAGCTTTTTCTGCGGAAATCATATTTCCAGTCAAAATTAGTTCCATTGAGCGTCCTTCACCGACAAGTCTTGTTAATCTTTGAGTACCTCCAGCACCTGGAATTATTCCAATATTTATTTCAGGTTGACCCAATTTTGAGTTTGCACTTGCAGTTCTTAGATCACAAGCCATTGCAATTTCTAGACCTCCACCAAGGCAAAAACCATTAATCATAGCAATTACAGGTTTAGTAGAATTTGCTATAACATCAGTAACTCTCCAATCCTTTTTCATCGCTTTTCTATCTTTTATTTCCATTTTTGAAAATTCTTTAATATCTGCACCAGCAATGAAAGCCTTGCCAGGTGAACCAGTTAAAATAGAAACATTAACCTCCCTGTCATTGTCCAATTCTTCAAAAGCAGTAGCAAGTTCTTTTCTTGTTTCAGAATTCATACTATTGAGTTCTTTTGGTCGATTAACTGTAATTATTCCAATTTGATTTTTCTTTTCTACAGTTATATTTTTCATTTTCTATTCCTTTAACGTTCCACATGAAGGACAACTTGTTTCGGTTGGATCAAACATTCCTCCACATGCATTGCATACTAATTCTCCATCCATTTCGCTAAATTTTTCTTCATCAATGTTTTCAGATAAATCAGCCATAACTTGAGTAATTTCTTCAGTGGATTTCCTACTTACAAAGGCTATAACTGCAGCAGTACCTCCTATAATTCCAAGTCCAATAAAAATATTAGAAATATTAGAGTTTACTTCTTCATCTTCTTTTATTATTATTTCTTCCTCAATGGTTAAATCAATAAATCCTTTTTCTTGTTCAGATTCAAAGCTCATTCTATCTACAGCCACAACGGAATAATGGTATATTTCGCCCATTTTTATATTCGAATCTTTATAAGATAAATATTGTTCACCATATGGAATTTCTACCAAAAGTTCTCCAGTGTCATTTGCAGATTCAGATCTATAAATTCTGTATTCTATCAAATCTTGAGATTGAGAAGACATAAATGAAATTAAAATGTCAGTTGTTGAATTAACTACTGTTTTTCCTTGTGAAAGCTGTAAGTTTCTTATTTTCGAGGGTATATCTCTATCAATTAAAGTATTAGCGACACCTTCACCATAATTCCCGACTGAATCAAATCCCAGAACTTTAAATTGATATTCATATTGGTTTTGAACTGCTATATCTATAGGTAAAAGGCTATAATTTTCGGATACATAAATTCCATATTCCTGCCATTCAAGATTTGCATTACTTTCACCTTCTCTATTTAATTTATAAAATATTGTAAAATTTTGTATGTCTTCTAATTCTTCTAAATTTAGCACAATATTTTCAGCATCCGTTAAACTAGGAACTCCAGTGATGGTTATGTTTGGCCCTACAGTATCAACAAGAATAACATTGGTTATATCAAATCCTTTATTGTCAGCTACGTCATGTCCAATAATTTTGAATTGGTAATATCCATCGTTTTCAGCATAAAAAGTAGTTGTTTTCTGGGTAAATCCTACACTTCCTTGAATCCATGAGCTATTCTCGTATTTATAATAAAAATCAAAACCAACAATCAATACATTATTGTCTTCAGCATCCCAGAAAAGGTCAATGGATTTTGTATTTGTAGCATTGTTTTGAATATCAACTCCAGAAGATGACGTGATTTTCCTGATATTAATATTGGGAGGGCTGAGATCAACAAAAGTCTCACAGTCAATTTTGTCCTCTTTATTTTCAATATTCCCATCATCATCTCCTCCTATCGATCTGAAACGATATTGATGGTCTCCTTTAGCTCCAGTAAAGAGAGTTGAATTAGTGTCTGATGTAAAGTTACCCCAAATTTCCCATTCAGTCCAATTTCCACCAGTTCCATTATCTGTAGAATATTGAATTATTACATATTTGGTATCATTACCAAATTCTAAATTATCACGATACCAATTCTCAACATGCCAATTAATTTCAAATGTACTATTATTAATTAATTCAGGAGTTACTGCGTAGGTTGCAGGCGAAAGTAAATCTTCAGGGATATATAATCGAGCATAAATGGTAGCTTCTCTTTGTATACTTTCAGTTGAGTTTTTTGAAATAACAGTGATTTTAAATTCACCAATAGAATATTTAGTAATTGATGAATTAAGGCTGATATTTAGTCCAATAGTTACTTCTTCTTCAAAATTAGCATGTATGGTTGAATCAAAGTCTATTATTGAGAAGTTTGTTGTATCGTTTAGTTCTATACTAATTTCGTAGGTGTCTTCTATGTTGCCTCTGTTGTAGAGCCAGATTTCGAATTTGTATGTCCAGTCTTGGTCACAACAGGCTTCATCTTCAGATACAGCTTTATCCTCAATTGGCGTTACTATTTCGAAAGCATATACGGGTAGTACCTCAAGTTTAAGAGAAAGATATTCTGGTTGGAATCCCCAAGCAGAGGATTTAGGCGTTACAGTAATTAGTTCTTCATCAAACCATTGCGTGTTCCCTGTTTCTCTAACCACAGAGGCTAGAACATTCTTTCCTTCTTTCAATATACTTGAATTGAATTTGATTTCTTCATTCCAATATTCAGCATAATGTCCACTTCCCCATCCTAAATCATCGAATATTTCTTCCCCATTCAGATAGTACGTTCCATAATTATTTGCAGCCATATTCAGGCTGAGCGTATCATTTTCGTAACTACTAAGATCATCTATGTAAAAAATATGTCTAAAGTATGCATAATTGTTTCCTGACCATTCAGTATTATAGTCGATGCCACTTAGATCATCATCTCCGAATGGCGCAGGAGAAAGTGTCCAATTTGAGCCTGGTACAAAATCAATTTCCGTCCACGTTGTGTTACTTTCTTCATATAGTCGACCCCCGGTCGAATTCACCCATTTCCATTCAGTTTCATTATCACGTCCACTTTGAACAATCATGTTTTCTATTTCACCATGATATTGTGAACGCGCAGTCAATGTTAATTCATAAATTCCTGAATAAGTATCGTTATCAGGAGTTATTTCAAGTATAACTGTTCCAGTTTCACCTGGAGCAAGGTTAATGACACTTGGGACAAAATCTACATCCCAAGCACTATATGTTCCAAATATTTGAAAAGTGTAATTGTCATCCACATCACCTTCGTTTGATATAGTTATATTGTAAGTTAAGAGTTCGCTAGTATTACCCACATTATAATCATCATCCACTGAAAAATTGTAGGCATAATATCCTACATGTATAAATCTTGTCAGGCTTTCATTTAGAACTTTTGCAGTTACGTTGAATTCACCTAGTCTGTCTGGTGTCCATTCAACTCTCCACTCAAAAGTTTTATTGTTTTCAATTTCAATGGTCTTATTCGCAAATTCCGTCCCTTCTATTTCTAGTGTCACGTCCAGATTGGTAACATTGCTTTCTTCATTGTTGAAGAAATCAATTCCAAGTACCAGATCATCGCCAAGAACAATGAGGTTCTCTTTCCAAGATTGCACTTTCAAGTCCAATTCACAATCTAGCCAAGTTGTATTGTCACCACCATTCCAAAGACTATCTCTTCCTACTAAAACGAGTGTATTGTTTCCTTCAGTCAAAATGTTCACATTAATGCTGATATCTTTATTCCAATATTCAGCTTCCCCTTCATAGCACCCTCCACTGTAACTTAAACAATTTTGAATTTGTTGTCCATTCAAATATACTGCATAATAATTGGTATACGCTGATTTTATTTTCCCGCCTAGGACGGCAGATGTATCTTCAATTGTAAAATTCTTTCTTATGATGATATAATCATTATCTCCGTCACTTCCACTAGTATGTTCAGATTGCCATATAGTACCTGGCTCTACATCATCATTCGCTTTGTTACCAAAAGGAGCACTTCCTACGTCCCACTCACTATCATCAAATGAGGATTCTTCCCAGCCGTCAGGAAAATCATCATCATCATCAAAAATTCTAAAATTATATTCTGTAGATACATTTTTCCCACTAGGAACAATGTTAACAGATTCACCATTTTCAAAATCGTTTGTGTATTTTATAGTAGTTATATCGATGTCTGGATCATCTCCAGAGACTTGCCCAAAAAGAATAAATGCGATGAAAAAGGTAAGCGAAAAAATCAAATTAAGTTGAAACTTCATGTTTCAGGAGTATTCACATGATTATTATAGCTTGTTACCAATTTATAATTAATTTCTTTAATTCTGACAAGTCACCTTTTAGGTGATAGTTCGCCCTACTAATCACTCTTTCATCATTTGTATTAACAGCAACAGATAATCCAGCTCTTTCAAAGGTTGGAATATCTACTATAGTATCACCAATGGCAGCTACTTCATTTTTTTCACAATTATATTTTTCAATCATTTTTTCCATTACAGGCCCTTTGTTGTGTCCACTAGAATTGATTATTGCAGTTAAGTTCCCATCTTCATCATTAATTAGATCATTGGCTAGAGCTTCATCCATATTCCATTTCTTAGCCCATTTATCAGCCAAATATTGGATTCCGCCAGAAATGATAATTGTTTTGATATTTTTTTCATGTAAACTAGTAATCAATTCTTCTGCACCTTTTCTTGGTTTTGCTTTGTCTAATATAGAATTAATGTAATTCTCATCTACAGGTTTATCACTTTTACTATTCCATAATTTAATATCAGCTTTTACAAATTCTTCATCTGAAATTTTATGATCTATATATAATTGCAACATTTCAGTATTATCTGTTCCAAAATGTTCATGAATCATAGCCCATGATGAACGAGGTTCTATGATAGTCCCATCCATATCAAAAACAACTAATTTTATTTGTGGCATCATCCAAAAGAAGAACTAAATCTGTCAGTTGGACCAGTTTCCCGTTCCAACATCATTTTCATTTGATCTTTAGACATTAGATGAGCTTTTTGAGCCATATCATATGATTCTTTAGCGTCTTTTTCGTCCATTTCAATTTTAAAACTGAGTCCTGAGAACATAACTGATTCTTTCCCATCATTCTTGAATATAGCTAACAAACCAGCTTCAGGATTTGATTGAAATTCAACATTTTTGAATATTTCTTTTTCTCCTTCCCCCGGTAAAAAGATAATTATTTCTTTCGCTTTAAGCATATGTACCTATTTCAAGCCTGTTCAAAAGAGTTTATTGTTTTATGATATCTAATTCTTGTTCAAGAGTTCGTCTTGAATCATAATTTCCATCAAATTCATGCCAATGTTTGACAGATTTTTCACCTAATCTATATGAGAGAAATACGGTTTCTATGCCTCTTAGTGATGGAAAATTAACAATTCCAAGTGCAGGATCATCAATTTCGACTCCTAATTTACCTAGGTCTATAGTTAGATTATTTACAGTATTTATGTTATTTTCTAGTTCAATTTGCAATTCTTCCCATCCTGGCCTCAATGCAGCACGGTAGTCATCTTTTACTTCTTCCATAATTTCTTCTAGTTGTTCTTCAAGCATCTCTTGTTTTACAGAATAATCAGATAATTCAATAATAATAGGATTAACTAAATCGAGGAGGCTATTTGCCTCTTCCACGGTGAAAAGCCTAGTGGCAGTTACTACCATGGAAGTTCTTAGTTAGGAAAGGGCAAATAAATGGAACGGATGCTTATTTTAGGCGAAACACTCATATGGCCCTTTCGTAATTATAGAGGAATAATCATGAATGATTATACTAAACATCCAGACAAATTTAGTCAACGTCATGTAGGGCCTTCAGCTGATGATGTATTTTTCATGCTCAATGAATTAGGATATTCTTCATTATCCGAATTTATTAAAGACGTAATTCCAGAATCAATAATGTTTGATTCAAAATTAAATCTTGATGAAGGAGTTGGAGAGCAAGAAGCATTGCAAATTTTGAAATCTTATGCCTCTCAAAATAAGAATTACAAAAGTTATCTAGGCAATGGATACTTTGGAACAATAACTCCTGGCGTTATTAAGAGAAATATTCTTGAAAATCCTGGATGGTATACGCAATATACTCCTTATCAAGCAGAAATAGCACAGGGTCGTTTGGAAGCCTTATTAAATTTTCAAACAATGATTTCAGATTTATCAGGTATGGATATAGCAAATGCTTCATTATTGGATGAAGCTACAGCAGCAGCAGAAGCTATGAGTATGGCATGCAATGCACTTAGAGGTAAACGCTCAACTTTTGCATTACTCGATGACATAAATCAACAAACGGTTAATGTAGTTAAAACACGAGCCGAACCATTAGATATTGAGATAAAAACTAGTTCGACATTAGATTTTGAATTTGATGAGGATACTTTTGCAGTTTTAGTACAGTATCCAAACCGCTCAGGTTCAATAATAGATTATTCAGAATTAGTCAAAGAAGCTCACAGCAATGGTGCTTTGGTCATTTTTATTGCAGACTTATTGTCACTTTGTTTATTAAAATCACCAGGAAGTTTTGGGGCCGATATAGTAATTGGTAATTCACAAAGATTTGGAGTTCCAATGGGTTTTGGAGGGCCACATGCCGCATTTATGGCAACTAAAGACAAATTGAAAAGAAATCTTCCAGGTAGATTAATTGGGGTCTCTAAGGATTCACAGGGTAATGACGCATTGAGATTAGCTTTGCAAACTAGAGAACAACATATTCGTAGAGATAGAGCTACTAGCAACATTTGTACATCTCAAGTTTTGTTGGCTATAATGTCTTCAATGTATGCAATATACCATGGTCCAACTAAGCTGAAAGAAATAGCTACTAGGGTTAATTACCTTACAAGAGTTCTTGGTTCAAGTCTTAAAGATAAAGGATATGTGCTGCATTCAGATAATTATTTTGATACTATTCGTGTTAAATGTGATTCTAAAAAAATATTAGAGTTAGGTCTGAACAAGGGATATAATTTCTGGGATTATGGAGATTCTATAGGTATATCGTTTGATGAAACAGTAGAAATTACAGATGTTAATTCTATACTTGACATTTTTGATTCTTCATGGGTAGAACCATCAGAAGAGAGCATACCTTTAGAATTAGCTAGAACAGATTCATTTCTCGAACATCCAGTTTTTAATTCATATCATTCAGAAACAGAAATGATGAGGTATATCCACAGATTAGAAGTCAAAGATCTTTCTCTTAATTTCAGCATGATTCCACTTGGTTCATGCACAATGAAACTAAATTCAGTTACAGAAATGGAAGCAGTTACTTGGCCTGAATTCTCAAATTTACATCCTTATGTTCCCATAAATCAAGCTAAAGGTTATCTTGGCCTTTTCTCAGATTTAGAAGATTGGCTTTGTGAAATTACCGGTTTTTCAAAAATCTCGCTTCAACCAAATGCAGGCAGTCAGGGAGAATACGCAGGTATGCTTGCCATTAGAGACTATCACTACAATCGTGGAGATTATGACCGTAATGTATGTTTAATTCCATCTTCAGCCCATGGAACAAATCCGGCATCGGCAGTTATGGTAGGGATGAAAGTTGTAGGAGTATCTTGCGATAATGAAGGAAATATTGATTTAGGGGATTTCAAATCAAAAATAGATGAATATTCATCATCACTATCTGCAGCTATGATAACTTATCCATCTACACATGGAGTATTTGAAGAAAAAATAAAAGAAATATGTGATTTAGTTCATAAGAATGGAGGTCAAATTTACATGGATGGTGCAAATATGAATGCTATGGTAGGTTTGTGTAAACCTGCAGATATAGGGGCAGATGTCTGTCATCTCAATTTACACAAAACTTTCTGCATACCTCATGGCGGAGGAGGTCCAGGTATGGGACCTATAGGCGTGGCTTCTCATTTATCTGATTTTTTACCCTCAAATCCGTTGGAGGATTACAAATCTGGAAGTAAAACAGGGCCAGTATCGGCTACAAACTGGGGGAGTGCCAGTATTCTGCCTATTTCTTGGGCTTATATTGTAATGATGGGTTCTAAAGGTCTAACATATGCGACAGAAATAGCAATACTTAATGCCAATTATATGGCTAAAAAATTATCTAAAGATTATACTGTTTTGTACAAAGGAAAGCTAGGTCTTGTTGCTCATGAATGTATAATAGATACAAGAGTTCTCTTAAAAGAGGCTAATTTAGCTATAGATGATATCGCAAAAAGATTGATAGATTATGGTTTCCATGCTCCAACTATGTCTTGGCCTGTTGCTAATACTTTAATGATTGAACCGACTGAATCTGAATCTAAGGCCGAAATAGATAGATTCTGTGCTTCGATGTCTTCAATTAAAAATGAAATAGATAAAATAATAGCAGGAGAGTTTTCGGATGAAGACAATCCATTACGGGGATCACCTCATACTTCACTCGAATTAACATCGGATCAATGGAATCATAAATATACAAGAGAGGAGGCTGCTTATCCCAAACCTTGGTTAAAGCAAAATAAATTTTGGTCTTCAGTTGGTAGGGTGGATAATGCACATGGGGACAGAAATTTAATATGTTCCTGTTTAGATGTAAAATCATATTCAGAGGAAAATTAAATGAGTAAAATATTAATGTATGGAACTCCAACATGTGGAGATTGCGTTTTGGCAAAACAAGTTTTTGCTGAAAATAGTATAGATTATGACTACATAGACATATCAAATGATGAGAAAGCTACACAAAAGGCTATAGAACTGAATAACGGAATAAGAAGAATTCCAGTTATTATATTTGAAGATCAATCTATTTTAGTTGAACCTAATCGTGAGGAAATCCTCTCTAAATTAGGTTAATTTCAGGTATTTTAATCCTTATTTTAGAATCTTTTTTGTTAAGAAAGCCTTTTTATGGGTGAGTTAAAGTGAGAAATTGTGTATGCTAGTCATTACACCCTTGGAGGAAAAAATAATGGCGACTAAAATTTCAAAAGCTCTACTACTCGCAACCCTTATGCTAGGGACATCTCTGTTAATGTTCACACCATCAGCAGATGCTCAGGCAGCAGTTGCATATTCTATAAGTTTTACTAATGGTCAAGTTCAGTTGGATGTAAGGCCTGGAGCTAGTGGAATTGGCTGTACAGAAATGGTTATTTCGAATGAAGGTCAGGCCACAATTGATGTCGATGTTGCACTCTCAGGTGGTGGTGTTACTATTTCACCCGGTGCAGTTTCAGTTACTCTTGCCCCTGGAGGTAGTATAACAATTCCAATTTGTGCGTTAGCACTGACAAGATCATCTTACAAGACGGTTCAAGTTACTGCTTTAGCTTCAGGAAGAGAAACTAATACGCAATTGCAGCAAGTCAATAAGAATGCAGGTTTTGCAGTTATCGTTCAGCAATACGCTAGACTTTCTGTACAAGCTTCACAACCTTTCCAAAAAGTTGGCCCAGGTAAAGAATTTATCTTGAATTTTATAGCTGTTAATAACGGTAATTATCAAGATACAATAGCAGTTGAAGTATTGAATGCTGAAGATCTGGAAGATTCAGGTTTTACAGTGGCTTTGGCAGCGGCTCAGTATCAAATTGATGCATCCGGTGAACAACCAGTTCAAGTTACGGTAGCTACTCCTAGAGGTACTGTAGTAGGTTGGAGTAATGAATATCATACAGTAATTTTGCAAGTTGCAACAACTCTGCAAGGTGAGACTGAAGCAAGATCTGTGACAGCAACACTATGGATACGTGGTGTTTTCCTTCCAGGTTTTGATCCAATCTTTACAATCTTTGCATTGGGAATGGTCGCAACAGCATTATCTAGAGCAAGAAGAGATTAAACTTCTAAGTCTGTTGATAGATAATCTAGTTATAGTCTAGTCTTGACTGTAAAGTATGGAGAAATCTTGTGGAATAGTTTTATTTTTTTCAGATGAATTTTTAATAATTCAACATTCAACTGAATCTAATGAAGTTAAAGGGCATTGGGATTTTCCTAAAGGTCACGTTGAAGACGATGAGACTGAGTTAGAAACTGCAACTCGAGAACTTCAAGAAGAAACAGGTATTGATAATTTTAAATTAATTGATAATTTTAGGCATAAAATAACATATAATATTCATAAGAATAATGGATTAATACCTAAGGAAGTAATTTTTTTTCTGGCAGAATCTTCTACTAAATCAATTCAATTAAGTTCGGAACATCAAAATTATAGTTGGTTAAATTTTGATTTAGCACATGATAGATTAACTTATGCTAATGCTAAAGAAGTGTTAGTTAAAGCTAAAACATTTTTAGAACAGTAATGTAAAGGTTTTATCTACATTTAGCTTTAGATGTATGTGGAGAATAATGAAGAAGTTAAGTTAGAGCCATTGTCTCGAGATGACATTCTCAGAGGTTTTATCCTCTTAACCTCAATCTTTTTAGTTTTTTTTTCATTGAGTTCAAATGACCAAACAACAGGCATTTTTGCATTACTAATATCTATCTTATTCTTGACATTATTATTTGTTAAAGGTCCAATTTCTGTTGAACCTAATTATTTATTTGAAAGATATGCAGATAATTTCGGATTTTATCTTGACAATGCAGAAGATTATATTTGTAAATCATTTGATGCTAAAAAGAAATCTGAGAAAGTTTTAGTAGGGGTTGCTTTCAATTTTCTTTTAGTTATGCTTTTTGTTTTACCTATAGATCTTTTATTTCAACATTTGACACGTGGAGAGAATTCTCTTTTACTTTATCAACAATTTTTGACTTGGGTAATATACATAATTGAGAGTGCTTTTGGTATTGAATTGTACATAAGAGGAGAGAATTCAACAATATTATCATACACAGAGATAATTGATATGGAAATAGTGGCCGAATGTACAGGTTTACATGAAACTGTATTTTTGAGTTTATTGATACTTTGTTTTAGAGGAGTTAAACCAATGGTTAGAGCTAAGTGGGCAATTTATGCAATAATTTTTATTTTTGTTGAAAATTTAATTAGAATAATATCTGGTTATTATTTGATTAATTTATATGATTTTAGCACATGGGATAAATTCCATTATTTTTGGTGGCATACAGGTCAATATGCACTAATTATGGGAATATTTGTGTTCTGGGTTATGACTGTTGCAGGTAAACCAGAAAATAAAAGTATTAAGAAAAATTTTATACGTTAATCAAAAGAAATATCGTGTCTCATTTTTTCAGCTTTAGTTTTCAAATATTCTTTATTTTCTTTATTTGGTTTAGATGAATGTTTTGTTTGTTTAACATCAAACCCTTCTTTAGTCAAATCCTCTATTTTTGAGGGATTATTAGTCATTAAATTTATCTTCTTTACTCCCAGATTTTTTAAGATTTTAGCAGCATTTTTATAATTTCTTAATTCAGCATTAAATCCTAAAGCAATATTTGCTTCTACAGTATCTAATCCGTCATCTTGGAGATTGTATGCTTTTAATTTATTTACAAGTCCAATTCCACGACCTTCTTGCCTTGAATAAACAATAATTCCTTTTCCTTCTTTAGCTATTCTTTCCATTGCCAAATCTAATTGTTCCCCACAATCACATCTCATTGAATGCAAAACATCACCAGTAAAGCATTCAGAATGAACACGAACAAGCATTCTTCCTTCAATTTCACCCATAATTAATGCTAAATCTTCTTTATCTTTCTCATCTCCAGGAAATGCAAGAAGCTGGAAAGTGCCATATTTAGTTGGTAATCTGGCATCTACTAAACAGTCGTTTATTTCTTTCATATTTATTTTGCTAAAACTATTATTTTTTCTTCTTCGCTAATTAAATTATAATCTCGTCGTTTGACCATAGCCATGATGTCTCTTCTTGCATTTGGTTCTTCATAGCTAATATGTATCTCTTCACCATCTTTCATAGACACCATTTCTCTAAGAACTGCCATTACAGCTTGTGTACATTGCAATCCTTCAACGTTTATTTCCCTCATAATACTTACACACTAAAGCTATCAGTCATATTTAGTTCTAATTTGGCCTCATCAGACATTAAATCCATATTCCAAGCAGGTTCAAACACTAGTTCAACATTAGCAGTTTTTACACCTTCTACTTCAGTTACCCTTGCAGCTACTTCCTTTGGCAGACTTCCTGCTACAGGGCAGAATGGTGAGGTCAAGGTCATGATGACTTCGACGTCACCCTTTTTTATTTTGATATCATAAATTAATCCTAGCTCATAAATATTTACAGGAATCTCAGGATCATATACTTTTTTGATAGATTCAACAATTTTGTCTTTTAGGTCACTCATTCAGTACTAACCTCTTCATCACCATCTATTGCGGCAATTAAGGTATGCCATGCAAGTGTTGCGCATTTAACCCTTGCGGGATATTTTTTCACACCCTCAAAAACTGCTAATTTACCTAAATTTTTCTTTTCTATATTATCTGTAGTAACTAATTCATGAAATTCTTCAAATAAATGCCGTATTTCAGAAATCTTTTTTCCAATAATTGCCTCAGTTAGAATACTTGATGATGCTGTAGAAATAGCACAACCCGAACCTGTAAATTTTATATCTTTAACTAAGTTATCTTCAACAATTAAATCTAAAGAGATTTTGTCCCCGCAAAGGGGATTATGACCATCAGCATGATTTGTGTGTTCATCAATATTTCCTTTGTTTCTAGGATTTTTATTGTGGTCTAATATAACCTCCATATACAAATCATCGAAATCATTCATGAGAATACGTCCTTGGTTTTTTCTATAGCTTCTACTAATTTATCAATATCTTCTTTTGTGTTATAAATTGCAAAAGAAGCTCTTGCAGTTGCAGGTATTTTATAAAAATCCATAATAGGTTGCGTGCAATGATGTCCTGCCCTTATGGCAATGCCCAGTTTGTCCATTATAGTTCCAATATCATGTGGATGAATATTATTAATTACATAAGAAATCACGCTAGTTTTGTTATCTGAATTTCCAATTATTCTTACATTTTCGATAGAACTAATCCTTTTGGTTGCATAATTTAGCAATTCTATTTCCTGCAGTTCAATCTTTTCAATAGTTATATCTTCAATAAAATCTATAGCTTCACCGAGACCAATTGCTCCGACAATATTTGGAGTCCCAGCTTCAAATCTATTAGGTATGTCATTGTAGATGGTTTTTTCAAATGTAACAGATTTAATCATGTCTCCTCCGCCTTGATAGGGTTGCATATTCTCTAAGATTTCTTGCTTCCCATACAAAATTCCAATTCCAGTAGGGCCATACATTTTGTGACCAGAGAAACAATAAAAATCAGCATTAATTTCCTTGACATTTACCCTCATATGCTGTACAGCTTGAGCTCCATCAATCATGATTCGGATATTATTCTTATGGGCTATATCTATTATTTTTTTAATTGGATTCACAGTACCTAGCGTGTTAGAAACATGAGTTACAGAAATAAATTTTGTATTTTCATCTATTAATTCCTCTAATTTCTCAACAATTAGTTCTCCATTCTCATTCATAGGAATAACTCTAATTTCACTTTCATTTTCTTTAGTAATCATTTGCCAAGGAACAATATTTGCGTGATGTTCCATTTGCGAAATAATGATATTGTCACCCTTTGAAAGTAATGGTTTTACATAACTATTAGCTACTAAATTGATAGCTTCAGTAGTTCCCCTAACGAATACAATTTCTTTAGAAGAATCAGATCCAATAAAGTTGTGCACTTTTGTTCTAGAATCCTCATATTCTTCAGTTGATTTTTGACTTAGATGATGAACTCCTCTGTGAATATTTGAATTTGTATTTTTGTAATAATCTTCTATTTTTTTTATAACTGAAGTTGGTTTTTGTGTTGTTGAGGCATTATCTAAATAAATTAATTGTTTATTATTAATTTTTTGAGAAAGAATTGGAAAATCATCTTTAATCATGCTTCACCTTCAGGAATATTTCGCATGATTTTTTCTAAAAGATTATTTTTTGTTTCTTCATTTCTTATTCCACTTAGTACTTCACCCACATATGCCCTCATCATCATTTTTTGAGCTTCTTTTTTCTTAATTCCTCTTGCTCTTAGATAAAAAATCCCTTTTTCATCTAACTGTCCAACAGTAGCTCCGTGAGTACATTTTACATCATCAGCATAAATTTCTAATTCAGGTTTTGTATGAATTTTTGCATTATCGCTTAGTAAAATATTTTGATTACTTTGAATTGCATCAGTTTTCTGGGCATCATTATGAACATGTATTCTTCCATTAAAAACTCCAGTTGATTTTCCTGAAAGAATGCCTTTGTATAATTCATTGCTAGTACAGTGTTCTTTTTCATGTTCAATAATTGTATGATGGTCAATGTGATTATCATTATCTGCGAGATACACCCCCCTCAGGTCGCAATGTGAGCCACTATCTTTTAGTTCAACAATGAAATCTTTTCGGGTTAAATTTTTTGCATTTGAATAATTATAAGAAGAAAACGCACTATCTTTTTTTTGTTTGACAAGTACATTGGATATTTGATAAGTCTCCTCAGAGAAATCATCAATTATGATGTGCTCAACATTAGCTCCTTCCTCTAAATAGAAATTCGTAACTGAATTTACTAAATTCTTTTGTTTACCTAAGAACCTTATTTCTTCTAGAATGGAAATATTACTATTTTTTCCAGCTTTTACTATAATCCTAGGGTGAATAATCTGTTCAGAATTTTCATTATCTACAATATTAAGGACTTTAATTTCTTTTTTAGAATTCGCTTTAAAATTAATAACACATCCCTCAGCTAGAAATGCATTATTTAGGTTAATAAATGGATTATTTGTTTTGTTAAAATCACTAATTTTTAGAATATGTTCTTCCAATCCATTTTGTATATCTGCAATTTGAACTTTACCATTTTTCTGGATTAATTTACCGTTTACAATAATAATATCAAAGGCCTTATCTTCTATATTACTTGGAATTCCTAAACTAAATTCTGATTTATTTACAACAGAGGGATCGGTATATTTCCAAAATTCTTCTTTTGATGTTGGGATTCCCGTTTTTTTAAATTCATTAAAATTTTCAATACGAATATTCTTAACAATTTCACTATTATCATTGATTGTATTATCAAAATCAGCAGTAATCTTGTTCAAAGCTTTCATTTATTTTTTAGATTCCTTTATAACTTCTTCATATCCTTTTTCTTCAAGTTCAAGTGCAAGTTTTTTGTCTCCAGATTTAATTATTTTTCCGTCTACAAGTACATGCACAAAATCAGGAACTATGTAATTTAATAATCTTTGATAATGGGTAACAACAATAGTAGATCTATCATCACTTTTCATAGCATTTACTCCATTTGCTACAATTTTTAGAGCATCTATGTCTAATCCCGAATCAGTTTCATCCAGTAAGGCTAACTTAGGCTCTAGAACGGCCATTTGAAATATTTCATTTCTCTTTTTTTCCCCACCTGAAAACCCTTCATTCACAGGCCTTTTTAGCAAGGAATCTTTTAGGTTTAGAAGTTTTATCTTGTCACTAATAATATCCATAAAATCCATAGCATCGATCTCACTTTCACCTCTATATTTTCTTTGAGAATTTAATGCAGATTTCAAAAAGTAAGTATTGTTGACACCAGGTAATTCAACAGGATATTGGAAGGCTAAGAAAATACCTTCACATGCCCTTTCATCTACATCTAATTCTAGTAAATCTTTGCCTAAGTATTCGACACTTCCTTTGTCAACTTCATAGTCCTCATGGCCAGCAAGTATTTGAGCCAAGGTAGACTTACCTGAACCATTAGGTCCCATGATGGCATGAGTTTCTCCTGCATTTACTTCTAAATCAATCCCTTTAAGGATAGAAGTTTCTTCTACGCTAGCATGTAAATTTTGTATTTTTAACATTTTTTAACCTACGCTTCCCTCTAGTGATACTTCGAGAAGCTTTTGAGCTTCTACAGCAAATTCCATTGGTAATTCTTTGAAGACTTCTTTACAAAATCCATTTACAATTAAATTGATTGAATCTTCTTCAGAGATTCCTCGTTGCTTACAATAATAAATTTGATCTTCACCTATTTTAGAAGTTGAAGCTTCATGCTCGACGCGGGATTTTTTATTTTTAACATCTAAATATGGGAATGTGTGGGCGCCGCATTCGTCTCCAATAAGCAATGAATCACATTGAGAATAATTACGCGCACCAGAGGCCGATTTGTTAATCATTACCTGCCCTCGGTATGTATTTTGGCCTAGTTGTGCTGAAATTCCTTTTGATATAATAGTACTTTTAGTATTTTTACCAATATGGATCATCTTAGTTCCAGTATCTGCTTGTTGTTTTAGAGCTGACAATGCTACGGAATAAAATTCACCTACTGAATTATCGCCATGCAAAACACATGAAGGATATTTCCAGGTTATTGCTGAACCAGTTTCTACTTGAGTCCATGTTATTTTTGAATTATCGCCCCTACATGCCCCTCTTTTAGTAACAAAATTATAGATTCCTCCTTTTCCCTCTTTATCTCCAGGATACCAATTCTGTACAGTTGAATATTTTATTTCAGCATCATCTAATGCAACTAATTCAACAACTGCAGCATGCAATTGATTTTCATCTCTTTTTGGAGCAGTACATCCTTCCAAATATGAAACATGTGAACCTTTGTCTGCTACGATTAAGGTACGTTCAAATTGCCCAGTATTCTGTTCATTTATTCTAAAATATGTAGACAATTCCATTGGACATCTAGTATTTGGAGGAATGTAACAGAAAGATCCATCTGTAAAAACGGCTGAGTTAAGTGCCGCAAAGAAATTATCAGTTCTTGGAACTACAGATCCTAGATATTTTTTAATTAATTCAGGATGTTCTTTTACAGCTTCAGAAATAGGGCAAAATATAACTCCTTTTTCAGCTAATCTATCCTTGAATGTAGTAGCTACAGACATTGAATCAAAAACTGCATCAACAGCTACTCCAGCAAGAATTTCTTGTTCTTCAAGAGGGATTCCTAATTTGTTGTATGTTTCAATTAATTTAGGATCAACTTCATCCAAGCTCTTTGGCGCATCATCTAGGTTTTTGGGAGCTGAAAAGTAACTAATTGATTGATAATCTATTTTTGGATAATCAATATTTGCCCAATCAGGTTCTTCCATTTTTTTCCATCTTTCAAAGGCTTTGAGTCTCCACTCAGTTAACCATTTTGGTTCGCCCTTTTTATTAGAAATAAATTTAATAGTATCTTCATTTAATCCAGGAGGTAATGTTTCAGACTCAATATCACTTACAAATCCGTATTTGTATTCCTTTTCAGAGTATTCTTTAAGCATTTCAGTTTCAGAATCTTGCTTCAAAATTTCATCTCCGTTATATTTGTTAATTTTATCAATTTTTGGTTTTTATCGGTTGTCCCCATCTCTGCTAAATTTATATTTTGTAGCACTTCTCTGATAGCTTTGTTTATTTTCTGCCAAGGTTCTCCAACAGCGCAACGAGCTTCATACGAGCAGCCACAATCATTGCTAGCACATTCAGTTAGTGAGATAGGTCCTTCCATAGCTTCAATTATTTCTGCAACAGAGATTTCTTTAGCATTTCTAGTTAATGAATATCCTCCTTGTGGTCCTCTATGTGATTCTAATAATTTTCCATTTGAGAGTATCTTTAAAATTCTAGTAACAGTAGGTAATGGGACGTCCGTAACCTCTGAAAGCTTCTTTGCAGTATACCTTGCTTTTTCATTTTTTACGACTATATTAGCCATAATCACGATGGAGTAATCCGTCAATTTGTTTATTCTCATGTCAGTGCGAATGCCCTCAGAGATATTGGACCAAATTAGTCCTATATAAAAGTCACTTCTTTGGAGTGTGTCAACACTAGATTTATATCCTACTATGGGGAATTACAAAAAGATAAGATGCCTATTGTTGCTGAAGTATTAGATAGCCTCACATTGGAGGAAGTAAAATCACAAATTTATTCACGAAATAATCCCACATTAACTCCAATTGATATCGAAATGCATGCATCTACAGTTTACAGAATATTAGAGTTAAAGAAGAAACATAATGTTCTGATGCTTGGCCATAATTATATGGAACCTTTAGTTTTTGGTTTATCAAATGAGAAAGAGCAAGGCGATTCCTTAGCTTTGAGCATGAAAGCAGTTCAGGCAGATTCAGATTATATTATATTTAATGGAGTTCGATTTATGGCAGAGACTGCTAAAATTTTGAATCCTGATAAAACTATTCTGATTGCAGACAAAAAATCAGGTTGTTCGTTAGCAGATGAGTTTGGTGCAGAACAAGTTAAAGAATTGAAAGCTCAAAATCCCGGAGTTCCTGTAATGATTTACATTAATAGCTATGCAGAAGCGAAGGCAGAATGTGATGTTTGTTGCACTTCAGCAAATGCTGAAAAAATAGCAATGGAAATGCCAGGAGATGAGTTAATTTTTGTTCCAGATCTTTTCTTTGCACAGAATCTTGAAAATGTAATGAAAAGTAAAAAGAGAATAATTTATCCTGGTAAAGGGAATGATACGAAAGGAGCAATTTGTGAAGTCCATGAGAAATTCTCATTGCAAGATATATTAGCAATGCGAGAGTCTTTTGGATTGACAAAAAATCATCCTAAAAGGATGCTTTATGTTCATTGGGAATGTAAACCAGAAGTTCTCCAGGAAGCAGATTATTATGGAAGTACAACTCAAATTAGAAACCATATTGCAAAAAGAGTAGAGGAAGGGACACTCGACAAAGCTTTTGTAGCTTCAGAATGTGAATTAACTTCGAATTTAATGGAAGAATTTCCAACAGTTAAGTTTGGCACAGCTTGTTCAGTAAGATGTAATCACATGGCAAAAATATCTTTAGATAAGATAAAGCCAATTTTAGAAGCTATAGATTCAGGGTCAGACTTATCAAAGTGGGAAGTAAATTTATCTAAGGAAATAATTTCTAAGGCAGCTAAGCCTATTGAAAAAATGCTTTCATTTAGTTAGTTCGGTATCTTCTAGCTACGAATGCTATTGCTGGAATAGCTATCATAAGTTCAAATCCAGGTAAACCGAGTAATCCACCGTCATCGCCTAAAGCACCTGCAGCTTTCTGGAGATTTATGGTTAGTATAGGAGGCCTTCCTTCAGTACCGTTCGTTGAGTTACTGCCCATTCCATGTTCGAAAGAGTTGTAATCCATCATTAATCTAATTCCATTTCCAGAAACTTCAGTCCATGTTATAATTGAAGAAGTTACTTCAGCGCTTCCGTTTTCCATTTGAATAGTATATTCATTTCCTTTGCTAACACTTGCCTTAGAGTTATCAGCCATGTACATGTCATCACCCATTAGCATAATGTAACCGCCATCAAGATTTGTATCCCAATTAACTGGCCAAGCTTCTGCAAACTCTATAGTTACTTTTGAACCAGACCAACTTGGAGCGAAAAAGAAATTGTGTTTACCTAGTATGTTTAGTCCAGTATCGTATGTTGAATTGTCGTAATATATTTTGATATCATCCCATCCTTCATACGCTAAATTCATGCCTAAAGTATCTCCAGCGTTTAGAGTAACATCTGTAGCTAGATTATGTGTTGCTTTTGCAATACCATCTCCATCATGTTGACATCCACTAGTGTCTTCACTCACTTCTTGATCATTTACTAGAATTTTAATAGTCCATTCACAAGAGTCATCGCTTCCTTCAGTGTCTTCCCACCATATATCAAAAGACTTAATGCTAATTGCTATTCCAAATTCCACGGGATCACTTGTCCAAGTTCCTACATTTACTTGTTCTCTATTCGTTCTAATTCCTACATAATTGTCGTATTGTGCATTTACAGTTTTTGTAGCTTCAGGGTCACTAGGTAGCTTTGTTTGTGGAGAAAGCATATCGCTTTCTTCTTTCCAGTTAAATTTTAATTGTAAATCAGGATTCTCATATTCAGGTTCTGCTGAGGCATCAAAAGATAGCAAAAATACTGCAGCGATTGCTAAGGTAAAAAAGACCGTAATTTGTCTCATGGGATATTAACAGTCTGCGTTTTCTTTATTAAACTTTTCTTCTGATAAAACTTGTAGCAAATAGGGCCGTTATTACTGTAGCAAATTCAAAACCAGGTAAGCCTAGAAGGCCTTCATCTTCTGTAGTTTCGCTTCCTGCAATTAAAATATCAGCCACCTTAATTTGAATTTGTGGAGCTGAAGATGCGATGCTTGACAAAGAAAAACAAATAACACCTTGGTCTAATTTTATATATTTATCATCAACGTACCAAGTAATTGTTGTTGACTTAATTTGAGTTCCGTTAAAATCATATGCTTTTCCTTCACCAATTTTTGGATATCCATTTCGTTGTTCACTATTAACTAAATCTACACCAGCAAACATTAATGTTACAAAATCTCCAATTATAGCTTCTTCAATGTCAGTATTCCAGGTTTGGACAAAGTTAAAACTAACTTCTTTGCCATTGATTTGACTATTTCCAAATTTAATTCCTGTAGAACCAAGTGTAACTCCACTATCTAGAGATGCATTATCATAATAAATTTCAATATCAGAATAGGCCCAATATTCTATTTCAATTTCAAAAATAGCTCCTTTTGCAGCAGATGTAACATTGAGGTCATTTGTGTCTCCTGTCCATTGACAAGGTTTAGATTTGGCACATTCATGTTGTGTCCCAGAGTCCTCATCAGTGTAATATGCAGAATCAACTCCATCAATGTTTAGTCTAAAACGATACTGAACTTGTGCATCATATTCATCATTTTGACCTTGATCAGTTTCTCTCCACCACAAATTGAATTTAACGGGTCCACTTAATTTAATATCAAAACTTGTTCCACTTGTTGAGGTCCAAGTACCTATATTTTTCCATTCTCTTGTTCTTAACTGATCTGCAGTTCCTGGCGTTGAAGTCCAAGCTCTAGGTGGGTTATCTTTTACCGCTTCTTTAGAGATATCTCCCCAAGTTTCAGCAGAGATACCTGAAGCTTCTTTCATATTAAGATGAACTGGTGCCATTCCTCCAGTCAGTTCTTCACTTGCAGCAGAATTAGGTACAAAAAAAATCATTGATGTCAACAAAATTGTGGCGAGTATGACGAATATATTGTTTTTTTCCACAAGCTACTATAATATTGAATACTTAATAAGTTTCGGTGAATAATATAAAAGAGAGCCTCAATGCAGATTATGACCGAATATCCGGTATCTCTTGAAAGAATAAACAAATATCTTGATTTGACAGCGAAAGCAGTTGCCAAAGTTTCAATAATTGCAGATGAAGGAACAGATAATCATGCTAAAGCTGAAGATATATTGGGAATGGTTAATGCATATCATTCAGATGCTAAATTTTTCTTAGAAGAAGGAAGAGGTGACGATGCTTTTGCAGCCGTTAATTATGCACATGGCTGGATAGATTGCGGAGTAAGGCTTGGATATTTAGATGGAAAAGGAGATTGGCAGCTTTTTACGTTAAGTAATTAATTAGCACCAATTCGGATAGAGCCATCTCTGTAATGAATATGTATATTATTTCTCATATATTCAGCTAAATTAGATAATGATTCGTAGACATCATCCTCTTTCATTTTTAGGGCAGTAGCTGCTTTTTTTGTGGACCAAGCTTTTTCAACAAAATCATTTGCTTTTAGATACTCATAAACTTTTTTGTCATTTGCATCTAAATCGCTTAGTGCCATGTTTTACCTATTGATAGAGGGTGTTTAAACTTAACTATTTTCTAAGTATCTAATAACGTGACTTTCATTTTCACTTAATGGATACATTTGTTCTCCGAGAGTATCTTTCCACAATCGAAAGAATGAACCTCTCAAGTAGTCATTAATGAATCTAGGATGAATATATGATCCCCTACAAACTGCAGGAGTATTTCCTAATCTTTTTGCAACGCCTTTGACCATTTTCGTTACATTCTTTTTCCGTTGTTTTTTATCATCCTTTTTCTTAAATTGAATAATTTCTTTTGCAGCTAATTTAGTTCCTCCCCAAGTTCTAAAGTCCTTTGCAGTAAATTTATCTCCAGAAACCTCTTGGATATATTCATTTACATGATATGCCTTAACATCCTGCCTGTTGCCTTTTTCATCAAAGAATAAAAACAAATCATCACCTTTTCCTTTTTTAGCATCTTTACACATCATAATTAGTGCAGGTAAATCAGGTATTTCTTCATCATTAATCTCAATTTCATGTTTTTTGTTGCTTTTTCCAATAAATGTAAACTTTCCTCCAACTTGTGAATCATACCATTTGTCATTTTCATCAGTTATGTCAGTAGGTTCAAAATCCATGTGTTCATCCTGCATTGTGGATAGTCCATAGGTAGCTTTTTCTTTATCATCTCTTGAAGTTTCATTCCCAATTCTGATGAATGTAGTATCTAATAACCTAACAATCAAAGCCATGACTCTTTTGTAAGGCAGATTATGCTGTTTTGAGTTTCCTTCATTGGCTAAATCTTCAAAATATTGTTCTCTGATTTTAGGCAATATTCTTCCAAATGAAGTCATTTTGTCAAATTTAGCTTCACTTCTTAGTTGAGTCCATATCGGATGGTAGACGTACTGTTTCCGTTTTTTTGCATCAACACCTGTAGCTTGTAAATGTCCATTTTTGTCAGCACATATCCAAACATTTGTCCATGCAGGAGGAATTCCCATTTCTTTAATTCTTTTTAATTCTCTTTTACCTTTGATTAGTTTACCTTCAGTATCTAGGAAAGTTTGTGTTTCTTCTTTAATCTGGCGTGTAAATCCTTTTTCAGAATGGTTTGAATAATACAAACCTGCTTTTTCAGCATCAGCGATTGCATTATCTTTATCATCGGAATTCATATTATATTAGATTTTTCTGGTTAAGGCCTTTTAGTTCAGGAATAATAAATTCCCCATCTTTTCTAATAAGGACATCATCAAACCAAATTTCACCGCCACCATAATCTGGGCGTTGAATGAGTACCATATCCCAGTGTATGTCAGATCGATTGCCATTATCGGCTATATCATATGCATTTCCTGGAGTGAAATGGAAACTACCTGCTATTTTTTCATCAAATAGAATATCTCTCATTGGTTCAGTAATATATGGATTGAAGGCAATAGCAAATTCTCCAATAAATCGGCCGCCTTCATCAGTATTTAAGATAGAATTTAGTTTTTCTTCATCACTTCCAGTTGCCTTAACAACCTTACCTTTTTCAAATTCTAATCTTATATCATTGAAAACAGTTCCATGGTACAATGTTTCAGCATTAAATTGAATGTGACCTTCTACAGAATCTTTTACAGGTGCAGTGAAACATTCGCCATCTGGAATATTTCTTTCACCAGCACACCTTATGGCAGGAATACCTTTGATTGAGAATTTTAGATCTGTGCCTGGACCTTTAATGTGAACTTTATCAGTTTCCGTCATTAATTTTTCTAATGGTTTCATTGCTTCATCCATTTTTTTGTAGTCTAAACAACAAACATCAAAGTAGAATTTTTCAAAAGCTTCAGTAGACATATTTGCCTGTTGTGCCATAGAAGGAGTAGGCCACCTTAGAACAACCCATTTTGTATTTGCAACACGTTCTTTAAAGTGAACTTTTTGCAAAAGTTCAGATTGATAAATAGCCATTTTGTCAGAATCAATATCAGACATTTCAGAAATATTTAGACTTCCTCTTAGTCCAATATATGCGTCCATTTCTTTCATTCTAAATACTTCAACATCACCCATTATTCCCATATGTTCACTAGTTGTGTCAGTAATTAATTCTTTGAGAATTAGATTATTTTTCCAAGTTACAAATGGCACTCCACCTACTTTACGGGCAGCCCTAATAGTAGCAATTACCATTTCTTGAGGTATATCAAAAGCTTCAATCAATACCTTTTCACCTTTTTCTAAGGAGCAAGAATGGTTGATTAGCAAATCAGCTAATTTTCCAAATTGTGAGTGAATCATACTTACACAATTGAGCCGCAGTCTAAAGAGCTTTTCTTAAATTAATTTTCTTGTGCTTGATAGTTCACCAACAAGATTCTCAGACATTAATTTTTCAACTTTATTTGGGGTGTGTTTAGTTAGCCACATCATTTTAACAAGTGCAGTTTCAGGAAGTGTATCATAAGTTTCTATAACTCCTTTTTTAATTAATTCTCTTCCATTTCTATAAACATTAAGATTTGTAGTTCCAGCTAAACATTGAGTTGACATTGCAACCGGCATGTCCTTAGCAGTTTTTCCGATGGTTTCTAATAAATTTGAATTGATGTGACCTAATCCAGTGCCTGCTACAACAACACCTTTTTTTGAGGAAGTGATGTTTTCCCAGTCTTCACTTTTCAATCCAGGATGGGCCCAAACTAGGGCAATATTTTCATCAAACCCAGATTTGATAACAGTTTTATCAGTAACTGGCTTATATTTTCCATTCCATTCAATATTTTCATTCACAAGACCTATAGGTTCATCATTTAATGATGTAAAAGCATCTCTTTTTGATGAATGATTTTTCCTAGTTCGTGTTCCTCGCCAAAGAGCTACACCTATATCATCAGTAGTTTCATGCATAGCAATACAGACTTCACCCAAATCACTCATGGCAGCTTTGGCAGATCCTTCTAAATTCAAATGAGCATCACTTGAAGGTCTATCAGGACTTCTCTGAGATCCTGTAAAAACAACAGGGTTTGATAGTTCAGGTAATTGAAATGAAAGTGCAGCTGCTGAATAACCCATAGTGTCAGTTCCATGGCCTATAATGATTCCATGATTTTTCTTAGAATGTATTTCTTCTACTTTCACAGCCATTTCTTCCCAGTGTTTGGGTTCCATATCTTCAGAGGCTAGAGATAGCAAGGGTTCAGCTTCAATATTCGCAATTTCTTTTAATGAACTAACTGAGTTTACAAGTTGTTCGGCAGTAATTGCAGGGCTCACTGCGCCGGTTTTGTAATCAACAAATGATGCAATTGTTCCACCAGTTCCAAGTATAGTAATATCCTTCAAATTCTTATTTTTCTCATTTTTCAATTCTTTTTTTGGTATTTCTTTTGATTTTTCAATTATACTCATTTCAGCATTTTCGGTAGATACGCCAATATTGTACCCGTTACTCAACTTTAAGACAATAATATGTTCGCCTGAAAAATTATTTCTTGGCATAATAATTCCCTCTAAAATTTGGTCTTTATTGGTAATTTTTACTTTATCGTAAATGTTTGCGCCATTATCACTAATAAATTTCTCGGCCAACTTAGGCATAGTCCTTCATTGAGGCGAGGTTTATTACTATCATCCCCATACGCTAAGTGTGGGTTTTCGAGATAGATTGCAGAATTTGAAAGATTCAGTAGGTCAGTGGGCAGATAACGCAGGAGGGAGTTCATTAGATAAAAAAATAGAAAAAAATCTCACAGAAATGTCTTCAGGTACAGAGATTGAAAGAACTGCTGCAATTAAGGCCTTAGTTATTCAGGCTCAAACAGATGACAAATGGCTTGATCCAATTATAGATTCTTTTCTTCGAGTTTTGCCAGATCAAATGGAATCTCCCCAAGAAGCATTGATTGATGGTTTAATGGAACTAAGGAAGATAAAACCAAAGAGGGCAAAAGAAATTTTTGAGGGTATGCAATCAGCTTTAGACAGTCCTTATCCTTCAGTTCGTTCTAGAGTAGTAGACATTTGGACTACATTTTCATTGAAATCTAAATCTGAGAATAGTGATACTATTGCAGATTTATTTGAGATGCTAAGTGATGATGACAAAGATGTTAGATATCAAACACAAGAATCATTGTCAAAGATTATGAATACGATTCCTAAAGCTGCACTTCCAGCTTTGAAACAAGCTCTTCGAGATGATGATTGGAGAGTCGTTTACCATTCTATAGTGCTGCTAACTGAATTTGCTAAAAAATATCCAAAACCATCTGTAGCTTTATCTCCAGAAGTAGTATCAGCCTTTAATTCTGGTGAAAAATTAAAGGAAAGGGCTGCAGATTGTTTAGGAATGCTAGGTTTAGCGGATCCTCATTCAGTCAAGGGTGCAGTTCCAGGATTGATTAAAGGAATAGAAAGTAAATCTTCAGAATTACGTAAAGCCTCAGCTAAGGCAGTAGGGCGAATAGGTAGTAAGGACGCAATGGTTGTTTTCCATGCAGTTCCTAAATTAGCTAAAGTATTGAAGAATGATGATTGGTATGTTCATACAGAAGTTGTCAAAGCTTTGGGCTATATTGGATCAAATAAGCCCACCTTGGTCAAGCCTCATTTGCCAATTATTAAGAATAGAACAAAAACTGGTGCAGATAGAAAAATTTGCCAAGCGGCCGAATGGGCTTACAAGAAAGCTGGCGGAAAATAGATGCCAGGCCAAGGTCGTCAAGGCCGCAGTGATGCATTTCAAAGAAAAGCCCGACGTGAGGGATACAGAGCTAGATCAACTTACAAATTAAAAGACATACAAAAGAGAAGTAGGATATTCAAAAGCGGAGATGCAGTTTTAGATTTAGGTGCAGCACCAGGGGGTTGGTCACAAGTTGCACTAGAATTTATAGGTGAAGAAGGGAAATTGGTAGGCGTAGATTTACAACATATATTGCCACTTGAAGGGGCAACTTTTATTCAAGGTGATTTGAGGGAATCTGAGATACGTGAAGAATTACAGGAATTAATGCCCAAAGCAGACGTAGTAATCTCAGATATGAGTCCTAATTTATCAGGAAATTATTCAGTAGATCAGGCACGTTCGGTTGAATTATCATCTCTTGCATTGGAAATAGCTGCAGAAAGGAAAGCTTCAGCTTTTGTTGTTAAAGTCTTTGAAGGTGCAGATTTCCAAGAGTACCGAAAGGCAGTAATTGATGAATTTGGCTCTGTAAGAACCTTATCTCCCGAAGCATCACGTAAACAATCTAGTGAAGTATATTTGATAGCTAAACGGAAACGTAGATGAATTTAGGAATACTATTCTCAGGAGGTAAGGATTCATATCTTGCTATGCAAATGGCAGCAGATAGTCATGAAATATCTTGTTTACTTACAATGGATTCACGTAATCAAGATAGTTGGATGTTTCACACTCCTGCGATTGAGTGGACAAAGTTACAGAGTAAATCACTAGGTATTCCACAGATTATTCAGGAAACAGAAGGAATTCAGGATGAGGAATTAGATGATTTATTTGAATTAGTTAAAAATGCCAAAAAAGAACACTCGATTGAAGGAATCGTTACAGGAGCGTTGGCGTCAACATACCAATCCACAAGAATTCAAAAGATTTGTAATAAATTGGAATTATGGTGCTTTAATCCTCTTTGGCAGTTATCCCAAGAAACGCTATTGGAGAAACTCCAAACATACCAAATATCCTCTATTATTACTGGAGTTGCAGCAGAACCGTTTGATGATTCTTGGTTAGGAAAAGAGCTTGATTCTTCTACAATTAATGAATTATTATTATATTCAAAAGAGTATAGAATAAATCCCGCCGGGGAAGGAGGGGAATTTGAATCTTTAGTAATTAATGCACCTATGTTTGCAAAAAAGTTAAAGATAATTTCTTCAAAAATCCATTATTCTAATTTTTCAGGACGTCTCGAAATTAAGGAGGCTAAACTCGAATGAAAATTTTGTTAATATCTACTTGTAAAGAGAAATTAAGTGAATATGAATTTGTAAATCCAATTGTTGAAATAATCAAATCTTTTGATTATGATATACTAAATTATAGAAATTTAGAAACGATTAATCCTTCTTTTTATGATAAGATCATAATTTGTGGGACCTCTTTACAAGACAATGATTATTTGAATTACTTAGATGATTTCAAGAAATTAAGAACTAATGATAACTATATTTTAGGAATATGCTCAGGTTTTCAAATAATATGCAGTATGTTTGATGAAAAAATTATAATCCAAGAAGAAATAGGTATGATAAATGTTAGAACCAAGATTCAGAATTCTTTGATTAATGGAGATTTCCAGGCATACAATATGCACAATTTTTCTGTAGGCGAACTGAATACTTTCAACATTCTAGCTAAAAGTGACAAAACGATACAAATGATTTCTCACAAAGAATCAAATGTTTTTGGAGTTTCATTTCATCCAGAAGTGAGAAATGAGCAAATATTGACTAATTTTTTATTGATTTAAAGTTCTTTAGCGCCTTTTACTACTTTACTTGCACTTAGATTAGTAAATCCAACTACACTTGAGATATCCTCAGTTGATGCACTTTTCAAATCATCTACAGTGTGGAAACCAGCGTCATATAAATTTTCAGCTTTTACAGCTCCAAGTCCTTTTATTTTTGCAATGGAAGAAACGAATTCACCTTTTCCGCCTCCAGGGCCACTAGCTTCTTTGACTTCAGGGAATTTTCCACCCTGTATATTTCTCCATTCTTTTATTACTTCAGAGACAGATTCTAAACTACTAATATTAGCATTAAACCAACCATCTCTTGCATGTAGAGATTGCCTTGCTAAATCAAGTTCATCTTCCATTTCTTGGGTTATTGATAATAATCTTTCATATTTTTCAGTTTGGTCTTCTATAATTCCCTGCATTTCTTTAATTTTAGGTTCATATTCGGCAGCAATTTTACTTTGCCTCTGTCTTTGAATCTCAATGTCACGGAGTTTTGTATCTCGTTCAGTTAATAATTCTTGTAATGAAGCAATCATAGTTTGTCTAGTTTCAATATCAGATTCTAGATAATTAATTCTATCTAAAGATGCATTGAAATCTTTTTCTTGCTGCTCATAAGCATCCCATAACTTTTCTAGTCTTTGTTGTTCTTGACCTAGGCTGTTTTCAAGCTGTGCAATTTGTTCCTCTAAATCAGCGCTCATATACACTCCTTGCTTGAGACCACGCTACCAGTTATATAATCTCCTCTGTCGATTAGACATTGTGGAACCAATCGTAGGTTGTGGTCATTTAAGGATAAATAAGTTGGATAAAATTTTATCATTTGTAACTCCAGATTTAGCTTTAGTTGACTCAAGAAGTGTTTGTGGCATTGAGCATTTACACCAGGCTGCAAGTTTATCTTTAACAGCACATGATAATGGCTATAATCTTTCTAATGACAAGTCTACAGAAGTTTTGCTTTATTTAACAGCTCAACGTCAAATTTCTAAAGCATTGAAATTTGCAGGCATTACTAAAGATACTAGATCCATTGGTTGGGTATCTTATGGCAATATTTCTTCCGATTTTTGGAACATAGTGGATAAAGATAGTTCAGTTATTTCAGTATCTAATTTTGATTTTTCTAAATTTGCAAAAGATGTTAACAATAATTTTGATAGTAATCTTAAGCAGAAAATATTAATGACGCGTACAGCTACCTTGCCTACGCAGGCAAGGTAAGTCTTTTTATTCCAAGTAATATCTACAAATTATGTCAAATGACAAAATAATAGAAATGCTCAATGTTGGGCTTGGTTGGGAATTACGAGCATTAGCATTATACTCACATTATTCAGCATATGTAAATGGTATTCACAGATTACATTTGCAACCTTTTTTTGACGAAGAGGCATCAGAATCAGCAGTCCATGGCAATACAGTTAGAGCAGCTATTGTGAAGCTTGGGGGTGTAGCCGTTACAGAGAGAGATGCGACAGAGATAGTGCATACTACAGACTATAAGGTAATGCTAAAAGAAGCACTTAAAACAGAAAAGAAGGCAGCTGAAGTCTATGAAGTAGTTTTAGACCTAATTAAGAACGATGAAGAAATGCATGATTCAATAGAGCAAATATATTTTCAAGAACTTCGTGCAGTTGAGGAAGTTACCCAACTTCTTTAATTTGTCCTATTTTCAATTCGTATTATTACGTTAGAACCAAATTTTATAACGCTTCCAATTTAAATAAGGTTATGAATCAATCAGAAACATGTGTTTCATCAGCTAAATTAAATCGTTCCGCCCCAGATTTTAGCGCGACAATATTTCACAATGATAAGTTTTCAG